>OLPR01001941.1_pt1 | contig 16116 bp, 8 predicted proteins | sample 1672761 | NCBI WGS metagenome assembly OLPR01 (sample SAMEA3136721, study PRJEB25190) | human gut metagenome | biome: human gut; feature: human-associated habitat; material: faeces | place: Austria | collected 2013 | reverse complement strand
CCACGGTCATCACCGAGGAGACCAAGAAGCGCATGCAGTACCAGCTCAAGCGCATCCAGGACGGCTCCTTCGCCAAGGAGTTCATGGATGACCAGGCCGCTGGCGCTCCGAAGTTCAAGAAGCTGCAGGAAGAGTACAGCCACCCGCACCTGGAGACCGTTGGCCCGAAGCTGCGCGCCATGTTCTCCTGGAACAACCAGGTGGACGCCGATGCCGATATGGCCGAGTCCTTCAACGGCAAGATCGCTCGTACCCAGGTTCAGTGAGATTGCTTCGCTAGCTGCATAAGCTATTTAGCGAATTAGAAAGCGTCGCCCGCTTCATGCGGACGGCGCTTTTTGCATATTGTCGTGCGTGCGACGGTTGCGTACGTTCCGGCATAACGAAAGGCCGCCACCCAACTTGGGCGGCGGCCTTCAATCGCAGTTAATGCGATTAATCGCAATGAATGCGAGACGTTACTCAGCCACGGGCGATCTTGCCGGTGAAGGTGGCCATGTCAGCGTCGTCATCCTTGCCGTTGTTCCAGGAGAACATGGCGCGCAGCTTCGGGCCGACGGTCTCGATGCGCACGTTGCCGTACTCTTCCTGCAGGGCCTTGAACTTCGGTGCGCCGGCATCCTGATCGTCGATGAACTCCTTGGCGAAGGAGCCGTCCTGGATGCGGCCCAGGTGGTACTGCATGCGCTTGCGGCAGTCCTCGTTGATGACGGTGTTGGTGTAGTCGCCGTACTGGGCGGTGTCGGAGCAGGACCAACGGGCCTTGTTCAGGCCACCCTCGTTCATGAGGTCGACGAGCATCTTCAGCTCGTGGCAGACCTCGAAGTAAGCGATCTCCGGCTGGTAGCCAGCGTCAGTGAGGACCTCGAAGCCCATTTCAACGAGCTTGTTCACGCCGCCCATGAGCACGTTCTGCTCGCCGAACAGATCGGTCTCGGTCTCTTCGGTGAAAGTGGTCTTGATGGCGCCTGCGCGCAGGGCGCCCAGAGCCTTGGCGTAAGCCAGAGTGATGTCCCAAGCGTCGCCGCGCGGATCCTGTTCGACAGCCACGACGACCGGGACGCCACGGCCGTTGGCGTACTCACGACGCACGATGTGGCCCGGGCCCTTCGGGGCGACCATGAAGACCGGGTGGTCCTCAGTCGGCTTGATGTAGCCATAGTGGATGTTGAAGCCGTGAGCGAAGGCCAGAGCAGCGCCCGGCTTCAGGTTCGGCTCGACGTCCTTCTTGTACACGGCGGCCTGGTACTGGTCAGGCAGCAGGATCATCACCACGTCGGCTTCGGCAACGGCGTCAGCGACGGACTTGACCTCGAGGCCCTGCTCCTTGGCATACTCCACGGACTTGGAGGTCGGGCGCAGGCCGACGACGACGTCGACGCCGGAATCGCGCAGGTTCAGCGCATGGGCATGGCCCTGGGAACCGTAACCGATGATGGCAACCTTCTTGCCTTCGAGGACCGAGAGATCTCCATCGTTCTCATACCAAATTTGTGCAGCCATTGTACTTGGCACTCCTTTTGTGTAGTGGGGTGAACGCTTGGAAAGCGTTCGGGTTTCTACCATTCGCAGATGAAATTCGTGGTTTCGTGCATGGATTTTGTCCTGCAAACTGGGGTCCATCCTACCGGAGCGGCCGTTTTGGTACGTATCCAGTCCACAAAGTGAGCCGCGAAATCGTAAAAAATTCGTCGCGGCGCAATCGTGATACCTTTCCTGCGAAACCCCTACGGAAGCGACGTTTCGGGCCGTTGGAATGTTGTTTCCGTTGGGAATTGCGATTAAGCCCCTACCGAAGCGACGTTTCGATCGCTGAAAATGATGTTTGTGTGGGCAAGCATGTGCTTATTTAGGTGACGCTTCACGCATTTTGGTAGGAAAGTGGCTTAGGATAGGCACGTAGGATTGTTTGATGAGGAAGCTGAAGCAATGGTCACTGCGACGGGGATTGCGCCTGGTTCCGAAATGACGGCGCAGATGGAGCAGGTGGAGGAGCGTAATGTCTCGGGCGTGCTGCATATCGCCTCGATTTTCGGCTCGCACATGGTATTGCAACGCAACAAGCCCATTGCGGTGTTCGGCGCATTGGCTGCCGATTGCGCCGGTATGGAGGTTGTGGCGGAAATACACGACTTTGACGGCTCCCTGATCGCGCAGGAACATGCTTATTCTTCGCAGAACGTGGTCAACGGCTTTTCGCAGTGGCGCGTGATGCTGCCCGCGCAACCGGAAGGCGGTCCGTACACTCTTCGTATCGTCGCGGGCAATGATGCCATCGAATTCGACGACGTGCTTATCGGCGAAGTGTGGCTCGCCGGCGGCCAAAGCAATATGGAACTTGAGTTGCGTAACAGCGAGCATGCCGACGAAGCACTTGAGGATTGCGCCGATCCGCTGCTGCGTTTCTACAATGTGCCCAAAACCGGTGTAATCAATCGCAATGCGGAAAATGCGTCGAGCTGGCAGGAGTCGTCGCCGGAAAACAGTGGTGTGATGAGCGCCGTCGCCTACTATTTCGCACGTAAACTACGCGCCGAACTCGACTCCGATCTGCCGATTGGCATTGTCGACTGCTATATCGGCGGCACTTCGATTACGTGCTGGATGAGCGAGGACGCGCTGAATTCCAGCGATGCCGGCCGCGATTACTTGACGCGTTACCAGCGGGCGATCGCCGGCAAGACGCAACAGCAGTTCGAACTGGAAACCAGCGAATGGGAATCGCAAGTCGACGAGTGGAATGCGAATGTCGCTGCCGCGCGCGAAGCCGATTCGGATATTGCGCAGGAAAAGTTGAACGAACAGTTCGGTGCATGCCCGTGGCCGCCGCCGCTCACGCCCACGTCGCAGTGGCGTCCGTGTGGCCCCTTCCACGCCATGCTGGAACGTATCATGCCCTACTCGCTGGCCGGTTTTCTGTGGTATCAGGGCGAGGAAGACGAGCAATACTGCGGTTTCTACCGCGAGCTGCTCGGCATGATGATCGGCGAATGGCGTGCGCTGTGGAGCGAGAATCTGCCGTTCCTCATCGTGCAGTTGCCGCAATGGATCGACGGCAAGACGGCTGCGGACGGCAACGATCCGATGCGCTGGCCGGTGCTGCGTGAGGCGCAATGGGACGCCGCGCAGTCCATAGACAACGTGTACGCCATCTGCACGATCGACTGCGGCGAATACGACAACATCCACCCGCTGGACAAGCGCACGCCCGGCGAACGTCTTGCCAATTGCGCGCTGCGGCAAATCTACGGCATGGATCGCGTTCCGGTGCACGGCCCGACGGTGCTGGGCTTCCGATGCGACCCGAACGGCCGCGTACGCCTGTTCTTCCGCTATGCGCACGGCCTGCATTTCGAAGGCACCACGCCCGGCGGCGGCGACGATAATTTCGATGGCCAGCTGCCGACTTTGGTGCGCGTGCCGGAACGTTCCGGCTTCGAACTGGCCGGTTCCGACGGTATGTTCCACCCGGCGACCGCCGCGATTTTCGTGGATTGCGACATCGATGATCTCGTCAATTCCAGAGTGAACGTGGTCGATTACAACGCCACGGAATTCGGCATTCCGATTAACAGCCGCAGCATCGGCACGATTACGCTGGCGACTCCGGATGTGCCGGAGCCGGTGGCGATGCGATACGCCTGGCGCAGTTGGGGTCCGGCTCCGCTGTTCAACGACGACGGTCTGCCCGCGCAGCCGTTCCGTCTGGACCTGACCGACCATACCGCCCCCGTCGAGCACGCCGAGCCCGCCACCCCCGACGACACCGCTGACTGAGGCCGTCGGTCTGGTCGCGCCGGTCTAATCGCCCCGTCTAATCGCAAAAACGGCATTCCCATCCGGCTTTTGTTACCGTAACCAGCCGATTCGGGTAACAAAAGCCGGAAGAGGGGGCCGTTTTGTGTTTCTTGCGATTACTCAGCGGTTGCGGCAGCCGCGTCGACAATCACCGCCGCGTCCTCGCCACGCTCGCTGCCGGACTTGCCAAGCGCAAGCTGGGCGGCGGCGAACAGCACCGCCAGCCAGATGACGCCGGCGATCACGGCGATGCGGTAGCTTGCGGAGAAGCACATGAGCACCACGACCAGCAGCATGAACGCGATCACCACGTACGGCGTCACATTGGCGAACGGCAGCTTGAACGCGATCTTGTCGAGCGCTTCCTTGCCCTTCAGCCCCTTAAGTTCGGCCGGGCCATCGCCAGCCGCAACCATGCGACGGAACTTGATCTCCGTAACCATGATCATGATCCAGTTGATCGCAGCCGCGATCGTGGCGATCGACATCAGGTAATTGAACGCGAATTCCGGCCATACGAACACGACGACAACGGCAATCGCAATAATTATCGCGGAAGTGATAACACCCCCGACCGGCACGCCTTTCTTGCTGAGCTTACCCAGGTAAGCCGGCGCGTTGCCCTGCTTTGCCAGCGAATACAGCATGCGGGAGTTGGCGTACAGGCCGGAATTGTAGACGCTCATCACGGCGGTCAGGCACACGAAATTGAGGATGCCGGCGGCCGCGTGCACGCCGACGGAATCGAAGATCTGCACGAACGGGCTGGAATCGCCGTCGATTTTGCTCCACGGAATCACCGCCATAATCACGCCGAGCGCGCAGATGTAGAAGACGAGAATACGCCAGATGATGCCGTTCGTGGCCTTCGGAATGGTGGTGCGCGGATTCTCGGTTTCGCCGGCGGTGATGCCGATGAGTTCGGTGCCGCCGAAGCTGAACATCACCACGACGAGCGCCATCAAGAGGCCCGTCCACGTGCCGTCGGCGTTGCGGGTCATCAGGCCGTGCGGCAGGAATCCGCCGTCCACGGTGAACCAGTTGGCGAAGCTCGCGCGAATGCCCGACGCGGTCGGCACGTTGGCGATCACGACATACAGGCCGCCGAGAATCATGGCCAGCACGGCCACGATCTTGATGATGGCGAACCAGAATTCGAATTCGCCGAACTTGTTCACGCCCATGAGATTCAGCGCCGCGATGGCCACGAGGAACACCGCCGCCGACACCCACTTCGGAATGTTCGGGAACCAGTAGTTCACGAACGAGCCGACCACGGCAAGCTCCACCATGGCCACCAGCACGTAGTTGAACCAGTAGTTCCAGCCGGAAATGAAGCCCGCTCGCCGTGACCAGTAGCGCGTCGCGTAGTAGCTGAACGCGCCAGCCTTCGGATCCTCGACCGCCATCTCGCTCAGAGCGCGCACGATCATGAAGATCGCGAGACCGCCGACGAGGTAGGCGAGCAGAATGGACGGGCCGGCCAGCTGAATGGATTCGCTGGAGCCGTAGAACAGGCCGGTGCCGATGGCGCCACCCAGCGCGATGAGCTGGATATGGCGGTTTTTCAACGATTTACGGAGCGTCGGCGGAACCGGCACGTCGTCGGTTCCACGCGGCTTCTTTGCGGCGGTGACGTCGCTCATGGAGATTTCCTCTTCTCTGTTTCCTTGCGATTGCGCGTTGTGCGTTGCGCTCGCTGCTTGCGTTGCGTGCTGTTGCACGCTTGCATGTGCTTGTTTTGCTTGCTTTTTTGCGATTCGCCCTTTGTGAGGGAACGTTTCCGATTGTAGCGGGAAGCGGCGGGCAAAGTGTTGGTTTGTTCGTTCCGGAATGTCTGGTTTGCTTAACGGGTTGTTTGGTTTAGAAGTTCGATTCGCGCGATTGCTGTGCGATTCGAACGCGCGATTTGGACACGTGTTGCGGATGTGCGGTTTGGCGCGTCTTTCCAAGCTTTATGGTGTTCAATGGAATGAGGGGCTACGAACGGAGGTCGACATGGCATTCGTCAAGGACATGCTGCGAATGTGGGCGCATTCGTGGAAAAGATTCATTTCCATCGCCATGATCACGTTGCTCGGTGTGGCCGTGCTCACCGGCATTTACGCGGGCTGCCGTGACGCGTTCCGCAGCACCGACCGCTTTTTCGACGCGCAGGGCCTGCACGACGTCCAGGTGCTGTCCACCGCGGGCCTGTCGAACGGCGATATCGCCGCGTTGCGCAAGGTGAACGGTGTTGCGAAAGTGCAGGCGGAACGGTCGCAGGAAGTGACGTTCGATTTGGACGGCCGCAAGTCGGCGACCATGCAGGAAATCGGCACGAACGGCATCGACCAGCCATACTTGCAGGAAGGGCGCATGCCGAAAAAAGCCGGCGAAATCGCGGTAACCAGGAAATTTATTCGCGATTCGGGCAAGCGTATCGGCAGCCGCCTCACCGTAACCCCCGAATCGGCTTCCTCCGATACTTCCGATACGAACGATACGAACGGTGCGGACGGCACGAATGAAACGAACGGCACGGACGAGGCGCCGAGCTTCCCGACCAAGCTCACCATCGTGGGCGTGGTGCTCGATCCGCAGAACCTGAGCAACCCGGACGGCTACTCCGCCATGACCTCGTTCCGTTCCACCGCCACCACCGACTACACGTTCTTCGCGCCGTCCGATGGCGTGACCGGCACCCTCTACACGTCCGCCACGCTGCTCGTCAAGGGTGCGGCCGCCGAAAGCACGTTCGACGAATCGTACGAAAACACCGTCAAGCAGGTGACCGACCGCATCGACGGCACCGTGAAAACCGACCGCCAGAAGGCCCGTCGGCAGGAACTGCTCGACACGGGCAACAAGAAGATCGCCGACGCGCGTGCGGAAGCCGACAAGAAGTTCGCGGACGCGCAGTCGCAAATCGACGCGAATCGGCAGCAATTCAACCAGCAGGTCGACCAGATTGTCAGCATGCAGGCGGGCGCGGCAGCTGCGGGAGCTGCGGCAAACGGCGCGAACGCAGGTGCGGCGGCGGCCGCAGGTGCAACTACTCCCCAACTTGACGAAACCACGCGTGAAACAATGCGTGAAACCATCATCGCCGCTAGTCCCGAACTGACGCAAGCCAAGCAGCAGCTCGACCAGGCGCAATCGCAATTGAACGAGCAGAAGGCAAGTACCGAACATACGCTGAAAACCAAGGAAAACGAGCTGAAAACCAGCATTCCGCAAGTGCGCTGGTATGTGCAGGACCGGCAGTCGCTCGGCGGGTTCAGCGCGCTCAAATCCGACCTCGACTCCATCCAGTCGCTCGGCAACGCGTTCCCGATTGTGTTCCTGCTGGTGGCCGTGATGATGAGCCTGACCGCCATGGCGCGCATGGTCGAAGAGGACCGCTCGCTCATCGGCACGTACGTGGGGCTCGGCTACGGGCGGCTGGCGGTCGCGTCGCGCTACCTGCTGTTCGCGTTGCTCGCCTGCCTCATCGGCGGCGGCCTCGGCCTGATCGCCGGCTTCCTTGGCATTCCTGCGTTCCTGCTGGTCGTATTGCAAGGCATGTATGTGATGCCCGGTCTGCGGCTGGAATACGACTGGCTGTACGGCTCGCTCGGCATCGCGCTGTTCGTGGTCGGCGTGCTCGCCGCCACCATCTACGCGTGCGTGCAGGAAATGAGGCAGACGCCCGCCTCGCTGCTGCGTCCGAAAGCGCCGCGCGCCGGCTCGCGCATTCTGTTGGAACGGATTCGGCCGGTCTGGAATCGCATCGGCTTCCTCAGCAAAGTGACCGCGCGCAACATCTTCCGCTTCAAATCGCGCCTCATCATGACGGTCGGCGGTGTGGCTGGCTGCACCGCGCTGATTGTCTGCGGCCTGGCCATCAACGACACCGTCGCAGACCTCGGCATCAAGCAATACCGCGACATCTACCAGTACGACCTGATGGTGGTTTCCGACGATTCGGACGCGTCGGCGATGCGCACGAAAGTCGCGTCAGACGGGCGCGTCACGTCATCGCTTGACGTGCGCATAGAGTCGGGCGATTTGACGGTTGCGGGCAGTGGCGACGGTGACAGCGGCAAGGCCGGCAGCAGCGGCAGCGAAAGCATCCAGCTGGTCGCGGTGCCGGAAAAGCATCTGTCCGATTTGGGCGAAATGGTCACGTTGCAGCCGGTCTCGTCCGGCATACTGGGCACGTCCGGCGTCGGCAAAACCGGTTCGCTGAAACTCGATGACGATGGCGTGATCGTCGCGCAGTCGGCGGCAAGCGCGCTGGGCGTCAAGGCCGGTTCCAAGGTGCGACTGACCAACGGCGACGGCGTGCAGGCGACGGCGAAGGTGAGCGCGGTGAATCGCAACCTCATCGGCTCGGATGTGTATGTAAGCGAAACCTACTACGCCAAGCTTTTCGACTCGAAAGACGCGAAGAACACCAAGAATTCCAAGAGTTCCGAGGATTCCGAGGCTCTGACGTGGAACGCCATGCTTGCCAAGCTTTCCGGCTCCGACACTTCGCAAACCGACTATGCGGAATCGCTCGAAGAGGACAGTTCGGTGATGAAGGCCGTAAGCTGCGCGCACATGGCCGACAGCTTCAAATTCGACCTCATGGGCGCGGTGGTGGCGCTGATTGTGGCGCTTGCCGGCGGTCTGGCACTGGTGGTGCTGTTCACGCTCGCCAATACGAACGTGTCGGAACGCGTGCGCGAGATGGCCACGCTCAAGGTGCTTGGCTTCTTCGACCGCGAAGTGCACCATTACGTGAACCGCGAGATGATGATCCTCACCGTCATGGGTGTGATACTGGGCCTGCCGCTCGGCCGGCTCGTCGGCGGCATGCTGACGATGGCGCTCAACATGCCATCGTTGTATTTCGAGGTGGAGGTCAAGCCGCTGAGCTACGTGATCGCGGCCGTGGCGACCATGGCCTTCGCGCTGCTCGTGCAGCTGTTCGTCAACCCCGTCCTCGACCGCATCGACCCCATCAGCTCCCTCAAGTCCGTGGAGTAGCGCCCCTCCGAAGCCCTCTCAGTTCTTCGGGTAGCGGTAGTTGTGGGGGAGTTGGGTGGTGAGCTGCGGGTCCAGGCCGAGTTCCTTGAGTTGGCGGTCGATTTCGAGGCGCGCACGTTCCACAAGTTCGGCGCGACGGCTGTCCAAACCGTTCAGCCCCTCCTGCTTTTCCAGCGATTCCAACGTCTCCGCCAAACGCTTGAGCCGGTCCTGATGGTGCAGCAGCGCACGCACCTGCGCATGTTCGCGTACGATCGTCCGCCAATCGGATGGCGTGTGCGCAATCTCCCGAACCGCGGTGACCGGATGCACGTCGGCCACCTGATATGTGATCGAGCCGAGCAGCGGCATCAGGAACACCGTGATCGCGCCGGCTGCGACCAGTGTTGACGCGGTGTCGCTTTGCATGGTGCCGACCTTCACCGCCAGCGACGTGACGGCGACGATGATCGGCAGCGCGGTCGTGCAATACAGCGCTACGGTGACGCGGTGATGCGTTGACAGCGGATTCTTGCGTTTGTCGAGCGATAGCGCAAGATATACGGGCACCGCGCGAATCAGCATGAGCATGACGATGAACGCGACGAGCAGCGCGGGCCGGCCTGCCACGGCGCGCACGTTGATCGCGGCGCCTGACACCACGAAAAATACAGGAATGAGGAAGCCGTAGCCGACGCCTTCCAGTTTCATTTCCAGCGACTTGCTGCCGTCGGGGATGATGTAACGCAGGATGAAGCCTGCGGCGAACGCGCCGAGCACCGCGTCAAGTTCGAACAGTGCGGAAATGGTGACAAGGAAGATGAGCAGGAATGTGGTCAGTCGCATGAGCGTTTGCGATGACGTGTTCGCGTTTTCCGTAAGGAAACGGTACAGGCGATGGCCGGTTTTCAGTGCTTTCGTAGGTAGCATCGCGCACAGTAGGCAGATGGCAAGGAACGCGCCGAGCACGAGCATGGTCTGCCAGCCGGTTCGGGTGGATAGCAGGATAGCCATGGCAAGGATTGGGCCGAGTTCGCCCCACGTTCCGTACGAGATGATGGCGTCGCCGATGGGGGTGCCTTCGAGGTTGCGTTCCTTGAGAATCGGCATGAGCGTGCCGAGCGCGGTGGTGGTGAGTGCGATTACCGTGGCGATGCCGTTGATGCCTTGCTTGGTGAAGAACGGAAGGAATGTCACGACCAGCCAGGCGAGGCCTAGCGTGATTCCCCATGTAAGCAGTCCGACTTTGCCTTGATGTCCGGCGAGTCGTTTCGGGTCGATTTCGTAGCCGGCGAGCAGGAACAGGAACGCCATGCCGAGCTCGTTCAAGAGTTTCACGGCGTCGTTTACTTCGATTATGCCCAGTCCGTACGGGCCGAGTGCGGCTCCGGCGGCGAGCAGCAGTACGGTTTGTGGAATGAACCTTCCCGGAATCAGCTGCGCCACAATCGGGCTGACGGCCGCCACCGCCATGATGATGGTCAGGGAAACGAGCTCTTGCGTCATGTTTCCAGCCTAGTGAGTCTGCGTGACGGTGTGTAGAGACGTAGCGGCCCCATGATGTGCTAAAGGGTGTGCTGGGAGTGAGGTTAAGATTGTGTAAATTTTATGGGGGTCTATGAGCCTTCCTATCTGCGAAAAATGGCGGAACTGTTTTGTTTGTAAGATAGGGCTCCTTTTTTATTGGGGGGAGTGGGATTTTTTATTCGAGGGTTTTAACGAGGGTACCAATGGGGAAATCTCCGATATGATTTTGAACTAAGCTGTTCAGGCAGTAGCAGTATAAGGGGCAGAAAAAATGATTGATGGCAAATTTACCGCAAAGGAGCGTGCGTATCTGTCCAGCCTGCCGGCGGTCAAAAGCGTGAGTGCATCGCATATCCGATATTCGGACCGTTTCCGAGTGGAAGTGATGTGCCGTTATAACGCCGGCGAATCTCCGTCAGCCATTTTCCGTGAAGCGGGGCTTGATCCGAAACTGATCGGCTACAAGCGTGTGGAGTGGTGCATTGCGCGCTGGAAGCAGCAGGAACGTGATGAGCGTCGAAAGGGAAAAGGGTCCGCGAGCCATTATCTGCAGGATGTCGAACTGCGGGATGTCGAAGACGATTTGTCGATCGCCGAACTGCAAGGGGCTACGCACGAAGAGGAAACGAATGACCCAACTGAGGCCGACGAATCGCAGAATATGGTGGCGAAACTTGCTCAGGCGCAACTGACCATCAAAAAATGCGACATGCTCATCGCCAAGCAGGCGTTGCGTATCGACGAGCTGGAACGCGTGCTGCGGAAGTTCATCCAGTGATGGACATGCGGCAGCAGCAGATGGAGCGCTATCGGGAACCGTCTTTCGAAGAGGCGGTCGACATTGCCGATGAGGTGCGGCAGTGGCGCAGGGATCGTAGGAAAGTCATTGCCATGCGGGTGGTTGCGGCGCTGCTGATCATTCTTGCGATAGGCATCGGCGGGTTCCCTACATTTCTGCAGTATCAGTCGGCGCAGGAGCTGCAGAATACGTCGAACCGGTCCGCGCAGACGGTTGCCGGCTGGCCTTACCCCCAAGCCGATGAGACGTTCGCCGCGGCCAAAGCGTATAACAGGCGGCTTGCGGCTTCAGGACAGCCGATTCTCGGCGAGGCGCAAGACCCGTTCTCCCAAGTGCAGGGCGGCTCGCAGTCCAGTGAATCCGGTGCCGCGGAATCAAATAGTGCCAGTGCGAAGGATGCGGAATATCAAAGTCTGCTCGATTCCGGCAGTGGCGTGATGGGCACCATCCGCATTCCGAAGATTTCCGTACGCCTGCCGATCTATCATGGCACGTCGCAGTCGGCGCTTGCATCCGGTGCCGGACATCTGTATGGCAGCAGTCTGCCAGTGGGCGGGCGGAGCACGCATGCGGTGATCACCGGCCACCGTGGGCTGGTTGAGGCGATGATGTTCACGCGTTTGGATGAGATGCGCGTCGGCGACTACTTCTACATCGAAGTGATGGGTCGTACGCTCGGCTACAAGGTGGATCGCATTTCGGTGATCGAACCGAATGACACTTCTACGTTGAAGATTGTGCCCGGTGAGGACCGGGTGACGTTGATGACCTGCACGCCGTACGGTGTGAACACTCACCGATTGCTGGTTTCGGCGGTGCGTTCCGCGATTCCTGGAGTGGTTCCCGAGGAGCGGAATGCGGCAAAGGACGCGCGGACGATTGCGATTGCGGCCGCGGTGGCCACGTTGCTGCTTGGTCTGTTGCTGGTTTGGCTGCGCAGACGGCCGTGGCATATTCGCAGACATGCGGCGTGGTGGCCGAAACGTGGCTAGTCGTTGCGGTGGCATGCTGCGGCGACATCCGTACGGTTACGAACATGTGAATAATGTTGCCCCGTCAGACGTCGGGCTTATGTGAATTTCGGGTGGCGCAGATAGCTGGAAACGTTGCTATCACTTGGTTTCGAGGCTATTTCATACCCCGAATCTCCCGCGCTTAGGGTGTATGTATCCATTCCCCTTTTCTTTTACTGTTCAAAATTGGAGCGCCGGAAGTGTATCCGCGTCGGCTGGATGCGTGACTGGTGATGAAGATGTGAATCGTGCACATGCACACGGTGTGTAAGGGGAGGTAGCAGATGAGGCATACGCGAATACAACAGGCAAAGCCCGAGAGGAGCTTTGCTGAACGAATAGTCGCCGTCATCGTTGCGGTCGCTATGCTCGGCGGCATGGGCTACGCCACCACTTCCGCCGCAATGGCCGAGGATACCAACCAAACTAACCAGACTTTGGAACAGCGGGCTGGCATCACCATGGGCCTGTACGACTATGATCGCAGCACTATCAACAACAGCCATGCGCTGCATTTCATGAGTGGTTCTGGAGAAACAGGCTATAACAAATACGTTGGTTCCGACAATGGTGCATACACCGGTATTGTGAACACAACCCTGACCGATGATGGCTATCCGACCATGGCGGCTGATAAGGGATCAGAATCATTGGCCTATCTCTTTGGCGGGGAGCCTGATAGCGCCGTCAAAAACTACGAGCTGACTGGCGGACTGCTGACATTGGACAAGGATGGGTATTACGGTTTCGACGCCGATTCCCAGTATGCTGCATATGACACGTCATCGAAAAAGTTCAATCTGAGCCCGCAGAATTATTGTACGAACCGGACTGATACTACTCCTTGCTTCGCTCCATTTGGAAACGATAAATATTCTTTCGGCATGAATCTTGACGCCGATTTCTACATGCCGAAAGGCGGCCAGGTCAACAATCAGGACATGAAGTTCAACTTTACCGGCGACGATGATGTGTGGGTGTTCATCGATGGTGTGCTGGTGCTTGACTTGGGCGGCATCCATCAGGCGTTGGGTGGCAGCATCAATTTCGCCGCCGACAAGATCAAGTACGACAAGGATCAGAGTCATGGAGACACTCCTGTCGCAACAATCACCGAGGCATTTAGAAAAGCGGGAAAGAAGTGGGATCCCACGCCGTATGAGACACATCATCTGAGCTTCTTCTATCTGGAACGCGGCGACGGCGGCTCCAACTGTAAGATCAAGTTCAATCTGCCGGTGAAGCCGTCCAAGGCCATTGATATCGAGAAGGAAACCCTAGGCACCATCGACGCGAACAAACAGTTCCAATTCCAGCTGTTCGTCGACGGTTCCAAAAATCCGTACCAAGGCGAATACAGCGTGTACAATGCGCACACCAATCAGGTCGTTAACCCCGATGCGTCGACCGAAAACAACGGTGTGATAAAGCTGGCCGGGGGTCAATTCGCCCGCGTGCAATCCAACAATTTCACTGACAACACCACGTACACGGTGCGGGAGTTGAATTCCAGCGACTACACCGTGTCCGCGAACGGTTCCCCAATGATGCAGCAGGGCAGAGGCGATAGTGCATACGCCGAAACCGGCTCGTTTACCGTGGGAAAGACGAGCCACGTAACCATTGTGAATTCCAATGTGAAACCATCGAACAACAAAATCATTGTGAAAACCGGTGGCGACGACGGCGATGAATACACGTTGCATCTGACCGCATCCGGTGATAGCACCTCCTCCACGGTCACCACTGTCACTCCGGCCGACATTGTGCTGGTCATGGACAAGTCCGGCAGCATGGAGGGCGAACTTGACAGCAATGCGAAAGAAGCGGCCAATGCTCTCGCCAAGAAACTGCTGACTGACGAGAATTCGAAGTTGCCGACTGAACAGCAGGTCCAAATGGCGGTGGTGACATTCAGCGATACGGCCTCAATTAGTCAGGTCTTCACCACATCTGCCGACCAGATCAGAAAAGCTGTATCCAGCAGTCCTAGTGGTGGAACCAACTGGGAGGCCGCGCTCAATCAGGCAAACAATCTGCAAGGTCGCTCTGGTGTGAAGAAGCACATCATCTTCCTCTCGGATGGCAATCCGGCGTACCGAACGTCCTCATATAGCGGATGCTATTACTATTCATTTCCCTGGGGCAATACCGCACTTCCGGAATATACGACCGAAGCGGCTTGCAAGGCGGACGGATACCGTTGGGGGAAGAACCCTGACGGCGGTTCCGATGGCGTATATGGCGCAGGAGGCAGCGACGAGTATGGCTTTAATTACGCGGCCGCGTTGGCTGAAGCCAAACAGCGCGGCGACGCCGCCCTGTACGTGGTGAAGACCGCTGCCGACGCCAATAAGATGGATGATCTTGCGAGTGAGGCCAGTGCGGTGAATGGCGTGGAATTCGACGGCACGAATCCGGAGAATCTGACGAAAGCATTCGAACAGATCTATTCCACCATCACCTCGTCCGCGAAGATCAAGGTCTTCTCCATCACCGACACCTTGTCCCAGTGGGTGGATCCGGTCGATTTCTCTAATGCAACCAACGGCGCCGACATCACAAAACATGTGACGGTGAAGAACGGCAATAAGGCGCTGACGGGCGAATATGCGGCCATGTACGGTGTCGATCAATTTGGCAATCGCACGGTGACGGTGAAGTTTAACAGCGAAGTCGGCATCGTCGCAGAAAAGACTGATGTCATCGACGTTTCCTTCAAAGTCAAGCCAAGCGATGCTGCATATGCCGACTATGCGAAAAACAAGCAATATCCGGACAAGGGAGACGCGAAGACCGGAACAGAATCCGCTGAGCAGCAAGGCTACCATTCCAACGAGGATGCGAAGCTGAACTATTGCGTGCTCACCGAGGTCAACAACGTGACATCCTGCGACCCGACCGAAGCCGAATATCCGCATCCTGTGGTGCAGGTGAAGCTCGGCAAGATCAACATCACCAAGCAATGGTCGGACGGCAACGACAAGCATGCCAACGATTCCGTGACGGTGCAATTGCGACACAAGGCGATTGGTGCGGCCGATGACACCGCGAAGGACGTTGGCGATCCGATCACGCTGAACGCCAACGATAATTGGAAGGCGACCGTCGGCAACCTGGTTCCCGGCTACACGTATTCCGTGGTGGAAACCTCCATCGATGACCAATATGACGTCTCCTACGCGGGTAATGATGCCGACTTGACCAAGAAGATGGTGTGGTCTTCCAGTGCCGATGCGGGAACATTGAATGCGACCATCACCAACACGCGGAAGACGGTGTCACTAAGCAACGCAATCTCGGTGAAGAAGAATCTGACCGGTCGTGCGTGGAAGGATTCCGACCAGTTCAGGTTCACGTTAAAGGCGGAAAACAATGCTCCGTTGCCGGATTCGTGCAAGGAACAGAAAACGTGCACGGTGGTTGTGAAAGCTGATTCCAAGGACCATTCCGCGGCGTTTAGCGACATTACCTACAACGCTGGTGGCGCCACCTACACGTACTACGTGACGGAAGACAGCGGCTCGATTAGCGCATTGCACTATTCGCAGGCGAAATACAAAGTCGTGGTGACCGTCGCCAAGAACGGTGCCGGTGCGTGGACGGCTTCCGTGACGTCCGTGACCAAGGTGCAGGACGACAACGGCGACCCGGCCGAATCGCAGAGCGACAGTACGCAACCGGTCGCCTTCACCAACCATTACATCGCAGTGTCGGCGCTGCCGTTGACGGGTGGGATGACGGATCGTCAGTGGCTGTTCGTCGGCGGTGTGGTCGGCGGGCTTGCGGTGCTGCTCATCGGCGCGGCCGGTGTGTGGAACGGCAAGAAGCGACTCGTCTGAATCGCTGTGCATGGTCGGAACGTCTGCCAACTCGAAGGCGTTCCGACCGATAATCCAAGATTTGCGGATCGCGGGAGCAAGTTGGGTTCCCGCCTCCCGCGATTGCAGAAACAAGTAATCAAACAATAAGGAAGAGAGGATTCTCATGAAGATGAGGAAACTT
>OLPR01001923.1_pt1 | contig 16249 bp, 6 predicted proteins | sample 1672761 | NCBI WGS metagenome assembly OLPR01 (sample SAMEA3136721, study PRJEB25190) | human gut metagenome | biome: human gut; feature: human-associated habitat; material: faeces | place: Austria | collected 2013 | reverse complement strand
CGGGGCAGACCGTCGTATTGGAAACGGAAGCGCCGGTCGCAACGGAAGCGCCGGTCGAAACGGAAGCGCCGGTCAAAACGGAAGCGCCGGTCGAAACGGAAGCACCGGTCGAAACGGAAGCACCCGCAACTGCGATTCCCGAAATCGCGGATGCGACGGAAGTACCCGCGGAAACGGAGCCGCCGGTTGAACCGACTGGAACCGAACCGGTAAAGCCTGAAGTGGACTTTACGCGCGACGCGACGTATTCGCCGTCGTTTGAGTTCGGCTATGCGGAGATTGAAAAGACCGCCAGGCTCTATCCCGACGAGCACGGCAGGAAAGAAGCGCTGGGCGAAATCGCGTCCGGCGAATTCGTGCTGTGTGTCGACCGCGACGGCGAGGACTGGCTGAAGGTCGTATTTGTATTTGGCGAAGAGACCGTTTCCGGCTGGATTGCGCCTGACGCGCTGCGCCCGATTTCGGAAAGCGAGGCTTCGGGGCTGAAGACAGTAAGCGCAAAATACGCGGATACCGCGCTGACCACACCTGAATTCACGCCCGCAGCGGCGGATGAAGCGACCGCGCAGCCCGAAGCGACGGTGCAGCCCGCAAATCCGGATTCGACGGTCAAGCCGGAGAATACCGTCGTGCCCGCGGAGACGGAATCCCCTTCGGGAACCGAAGCTCCAGCGGAAACCGAATCGCCCGCTGTGCCTGCGCCCGTGCTGAATCCGCGTGAGCTGGGCCTGAAGCAGGGCGAAACGGCGATCATTGAAATTACGAACCTCGACCAGCTCAAGGGCGAGGTTGGATTCGCGTCGGACAATGAGGATATTGCCAGGGTTGATGAAAGCGGCAAAGTGACCGCCGTCGGCAAAGGCGAATGTACGATTAAGGTTACGGCGGGCGAAACGAGCGCGAACTGCGCTGTTACCGTCTATGTGCCCGCGGATGATTTCACGCTGAGCGCGAGCGTCGACACCATGAAGGTCGGCGAAAAGACGAGTCTGAGCGTGTCGTTCCCGCAGTATACCTATGGAACGGTGACCTACGAATACGATTCCAAGCTCGTCAGCATCGATGAAAACGGCGAAGTGACCGCGCTTGCCAAGGGCGAATGTGAGATCACCGCGTCTCTCGGCGAGAAGAAGCAGAAGGTTTCGATTCAGATTTATGCGCTGCCGGAAACGATCGAGCTTTCCGTGAGCAGCACTCGTCTGGCAGTCGGCGAATCCGTTCAGTCGGAAATCAAGCTGCCCGAGTTTACATATATGGATTCAGCGGAATACGTTTCCGAGAATCCTGATGTTGCGGAAGTGGACGAAAACGGAAAAATCACGGCACTGAAGGCGGGCGACGCGCGGATTACCGCGAAGGTCGGCGCTGCCGAAGCGAGCGTCGATCTGATCGTTATGAATCTCCATCTGGGCGATCTGCGCCTGAGCGTCGGCGCGAAGGGTCAGCTGCCGGATAAGGTCGGCGATGAATCGACCGTCGGCGCGACCTATGAATCCGCGAACGAAAAGATCGCGAGCGTCGACGACAAGGGCGCCGTTACCGCGGTTGCGGTCGGCGAAACGACGATCACGATCACAACAGTAAGCGGCATTCGCGCGCTGGTAGCGATTCACGTGCTGAATCTTCCCGATCAGGTGAAAATTGTGTCGGATACGATCAATATTTTCTGGGGTCAGACGATTCGCGTGCCGTATACGCTGTCCCGCGCGGATGGTCAGGACTGCGAAGCGGCATGCACGCTGGAAACGAGCAATTCCGATCGCGTTGAAGTGCGCGACGGAATGAAGATTTACGCCAAGAGCGCGGGCGTAGCGTATATCCGCATCACTGCGGCGGGCGGTGCAATCGCGCTTGCGAAGGTCGTCGTCTGGAATTTCCCGGATCGGATGTTCTTCGAATACGGCGAGCAGACTGTGAAGGTCGGCGGCACGGTGAAGAACCGCGTCGGTCTGTTCAGCGGCAAGGACGGCTTCATCTATTCGGAAACGGACGGCGAAGGCGTCGGCAAATTCTCGACCGATAATCCCGCGATCGCGACCGTCGATCAGGCGGGCAATGTCACCGGCGTTTCGGCGGGCATTACGAATCTCGTATTCACAGCCGCGTCCGGAATGCAGATTCGTGCATCAATCCGTGTGCTCGGCCTTCCAACAAAGGTGAATCTGAGCAGCACGGAATTCACGCTCGGCGTGGGCGGCCAGGCAACGCTTCAGGCGACGTTTGAAGCCAACGAAACCGGCGATGTGAAATTCGAATCCGATCATCCCGAAATCGCTTCCGTTACGGAAAACGGCGTAATTACCGCGCTTACCAAAGGCACTGCCGTGATTACCGTAACCGCCGAGGGCGGCGCGACCGCGATCTGCACGGTAAACGTCGTCGCGGCGCCGAGCAAGGCAGTCTTTGAAGCGGAGACGATCAACCTGATCAAGGGCACGACCGTGACCATTCCGGTTGAATTTGTCAATACCGACGGCGACAAGTGCGAAACCGTCTATCACTTGGAAACCAGTTCCTCGAGATACGCGCAGGTTCGCGGCGACAATTCGATTTACGCCGCGCGCACCGGCACCGCCTATCTCCGCGCAGTCGCATATAACGGCGCGGAAGGCTATGTGCGCGTCAAAATCTGGAATAAGCCCAAGAGACTGTACCTGTCGAATTACAACATGACCATCGGCGAGGGCATGACGGAAAAGAACCTGCTGATGATCTGGATGAGCAACAGCAAGAATTACATCTATTCCGAGTCCGACGGCGAGCGCGTGGGCGTGTTTACGATCGACGATCCGAACATCGCGACCATCGACCAGGCGGGCAACGTCACCGGCGTGAAGAAGGGCGAAACTACGATGCACTTTACCACGCGCACGGGTCTTTCCGTCAGCGCGCAGGTAAACGTCATGGCGCCGCCGACCGTGGTCAAACTGAATTACAGTGAGCTGACCATTGGCGTAAACGATACGGCGCAGCTGACCGCGAGCTACGGCGATTACGAAATGGGCACGACGACCTACAAGTCCGAGACGCCCGAAGTCGCGACCGTAACCGAGGACGGCAAGATTACCGCCGTTGCGAAGGGCACCGCGATGATCGTCGCGACCGCAAATACCGGCGTAACGACTACCTGTCTGGTGACCGTCGTTCCCGCGCCGGCGCAGGTCGTGTTCCCGACGGATACGATCAACATCTTCCGCTATTCGACGGTCGAGCTGCCGGTTGAATTCGTCAATACCGACGGCGACAAGTGCGAAACGACCTACTATCTGACCACCAGCTCCAAGAGATATGTTTCCGTAAGCGGAAACACGATCTACGGCGCGCGCAGGGGTACTGCGTATATCCGCGTAACGACCTATAACGGCGTGGAGGGCATCGTCCGCGTTCGTGTCTGGGATAAGCCGAAGAAGTTGTATATCGAAAAGCCGGATATGTACATCGGCGTGGGCATGACGGACGTCAACCGCGTCAACGTCTGGATCAGCCGCAGCAAGAACTTCCTCTATAACGAAGCGGACGGCGCGTGCGTGGGCAAGTATGAAACCGCAGATCCGTCGATTGCGACCGTAGATCAGGCGGGCAACGTTACCGGCGTATCCAAGGGCGCGACGTTCATCCGCTTCAGCACGACGACCGGTCTGAGCGTTTATGCCAAAGTCACGGTGCTTGCGAAGCCGACGGAAGTCCACCTCAATTACGACAAGCTGACCATCGGTGTGGGCGACGCGGCGCAGTATTCCGCGACGTATGGCTCCTATGAGATGGGCACCACGACCTATGAATCCGAGAATCCCAAGATCGCGTCGATCACTGCGGACGGCAAAATTACCGCCGTTTCCAAGGGCAAGACCACGATCATCGCGACCACGAACAGCGGCGTAAAGACGACGAGCGAAGTGACCGTTGTTCCCGCGCCGGCGCAGGTCGTGTTCCCGACGGATACGATCAATATCTTCCGCTACGCGACCGCGGAGCTGCCGGTTGAATTCATCAATACCGACGGCGACAAGTGCGAAACGACCTACTACCTGACCACCAGCGCGAAGAAATATGTCTCCGTCAGCGGCAATAAGGTTTACGGCGCGCGCACGGGCACTGCGTATATCCGCGTAACGACCTATAACGGCGTGGAGGGCATCGTCCGCGTTCGTGTCTGGGATAAGCCGAAGAGGCTGTATCTCGAATACAATCCGATGCAGGTTGGCGAGGGCATGACGGTTCAGAATCGCGTCAACGTCTGGATCAGCCGCAGCAAGAGCTTCATCTACAATCCGGCGGACGGCAAGGCGGTCGGCACGTATTCGATCGACAATCCGCTGATTGCGACCGTCGATCAGGCGGGCAACGTTACAGGCGTATCCAAGGGACAGACGATCCTGAGGTTTACTGCGACAACCGGTCTTCAGGTTGCGACGACGCTGACGGTGCTTTCCGCGCCGACCGTGCTCACGGTGGACAAGGAAAAGACCACGCTCGGCATTGGAATGTCCGAGGTGCTGGGAACGAAGATCGGCGCGTATGAAATGGGCACGATCGAATTCAGCAGCTCCAGCAGCGAAATCGCGTCCGTCGATCAGACGGGCAAGATCACTGCGAACAAGCCCGGCGATGCGATCATTACCGCGGAAACCAGAAGCGCGTCCGGCGGCAAGCTCTATGCAACCTGCCGCGTGACCGTTGTTCCCGCGCCGGATAAGATCGAAACAGAGTATTCCTACATGAACGTCGCCATCAAGGGCAGCGTTCAGATGAACGTCAAATACAGCTATCAGGGTACGGACAACTGCATGGGCACGGTGACGTACCTGACGAGCAAATCGTCGGTCGCGCATGTGGATGCAAACGGCGTGATCACCGGCGTGAAGGCGGGCAACGCGATCATTCGCGCGGTGCTGCAGAACGGTCTGTACGTTGATTGCAATGTCACCGTTCGCAAAGCCCCGAAGAAGGTTGAGTTGAGCGCGTCCAGCATTGATCTGGGCGTCGGTCAGGAATTCAGACTTTACGGAAGAATCTATTACAGCGGCGGCAGTTTCATCTATACGGCGGGTGATACGAGCATCGCGCAGTTCCAGAACAGCAATCCGGATGCGATCTCGATTGCCGCGGATGGAACGATTACCGGTCTTAAGCCCGGAACGGCGTACGTCCGCCTGTATACCTACAATGGAAAGGGCGGCGGAACGCTCTGCCGCATCAATGTCGCGCCGGGTCCGGATTGGATTACGCTGAATGAAATCAGCGTCGAGCTGAGCGTGAACCAGTCCAGAACGCTCTATTGCGACCGCAGCGCCGGCAGCATGACCGCGTTCGAATATACCTCGTCGAATCCCGATGTGGTTCGCGTGGTGGCGAACGGATCGTCCTGCACGCTCTACGCCGTCGGCAGCGGAACTGCGAAAATTACGGCGAGCTCTTCGAACGGCAAGACCGCGGAATGCGAGGTCAGAGTCTATGCGCTTCCGGAAAGCGCGTCGTTTGAATCCGCAAGCGTTCAGATGGGCGCGGGCGAAACAAAGGCGCTTCCGAAGGTGATCATTTCTTCCTCGAAGGGCGAATGCGCGAAGGGCGTGACCTATACGTCCTCGAACGCGTCCGTCGCCAAGGTGAATGCGGACGGCGATGTGACCGGCGTCGCGCCCGGCAATGCAGCGATCTATGCCACGGCCTACAACGGCGTGACCGCGACCTGTGCAATTACCGTCTATCCCGCGCCGAAGAGCATTCAGATTTCGGCGGACAAGACGCGCCTTGCCGTCGGCGAAACGGCGAATGTAACCGCGAAGGTGGATACTATCGGCAGCTATACGCTCTCGGCTGAGGATTCGAGCGTGCTTGAAATCAAGGGCGATACCGTAACCGCGCGGAAGGTTGGCAAGACGAATGTAATTGCCAAATCCTATAACGGCGTGATTGCCAAGCTCGAAATCGAAGTGCTGCCCACCGCGGGCAGCGTGGCGCTGAATCCCGGAAGAATCACGCTCGGCACGGGCATGACCGCGGAGCTGAAAACGACGATTCCGGATAATACACTTGCGACCATCTCCTTTGAATCCATGGATGAAACCGTCGCAAAGGTGGATGCAAACGGCAAGGTTACTGCGATCGGCAAGGGCACGGCGCGCATATTCGCGCGCGTGGAAGGCATGGACGCGGCGTATGATACCTGCGAAGTGACCGTAAAGCCGATGCCGGAGACGGTCGAACTGACTGAAAGCGAAATCAACCTCTTCATCGGCGAATCGAAGAAGTTGAACGCAAAGGCACTCAGCGGCGCGGATGCGAACTGCTACGGCGCAATCACCTTCGCTTCGAACGACGCTTCCGTTGCGGAAGTGCGCGCGGACGGCACGATCACGGCGATCGGCGCGGGCGAAACGAAGATCGTCGCGCGCTCGACGGCGAATGCAAACGTATTTGCGGAGTGCACGGTCAAGGTCACGGAAGCAAAGGTCTGGCTGAATGAACGCGCGGTCACGCTCGGCGTGGGCGAGAGCTTCGTCAATGCCATTCATACCGCGAACGTTGCCGAAAGCATGAATGTTGTTAGCAGCGCGCCTGAGGTTGCCGTCATGGATGTGACCGGCAAGATTACCGCGAAGCAGATTGGCGAAACCACGATTACCGTTACCTGCGGCGAAGACAGCGCGCAGTGCGTCGTGACCGTAAAGGCGGCGCCGACGGGCGTTGAGCTCTCCGAAACGGCGCTTACGCTGTGTACCGGCGAAACGGCGGCGCTGACCGCACGCGCGACCGGCGAAAATGCGGCGGGCAGAATTCAGTATGCTTCGAAGGACGAAAACGTTGTACGCGTCGATGAAAACGGCGAAATTACCGCCGTCGGCGCGGGCGAAACAGAGATCGTCGCGAAGACCTATGTCGAAGGCGTGGAAGCGATCTGCCGCGTATCAGTCGTGAATGCGCCGGAGAAGATTCGCTTTGCCGAAATGGACGAGCTGATTCTCTCGAAGGGCGATACCTATCGCCTTGCGCAGCCGGTGATCACCAGTTCTCTCGGCAAATGCGATACGCGCTATACGCTTGCGATTTCCCGCAGCGGAATCGCGACCATCGCCGAAAAGAACGGCTATTATGACATTACCGCCGCGAACGTCGGCAGCGCAGTTCTGCGTGTGAAGACGCTGAACGGCAAATCCGCGAGCCTGAAGCTCATCGTCGTTGAAGCGCCGACCGCGATCGAATTCGATCCGGATACCATCCGTCTCGGCATGGGAGAAACCTATGAGCCGCGGATTCTCGGCAACAACGGCTCCGTAATCGCCGCAACGTTCAGCTCCGATTCCTCGTGCGTCACCGTCGAGAATGGAAAGCTCGTTGCAAACGCGAAGGGCAAGGCGACCATCACGGCGCGCAGCATTTACTTTGACAATCTGAAAACGTCCATCGAGATTGAGGTTGTCGATCTGGCGAAGGAATTCACGCTTGGCGACGCGGAATACCGAATGGGCGTAGGCGAGAATTTCGAGCTGACGACCGTGACGAGCGAGAACACCGCCGTCGCAGCGCTGGAATACGAATCCGATGACGAAAGCGTTGCGCGCGTGGACCGCAGCGGTGTGGTGTACGCAATCGGCGTGGGCGAAGCAACCGTAACCGCGAAGGCACAGAACGGCGCGACTGCGACGAAGAAGATCATCGTGAGCAAAATGGCGACGAAGGTTGAACTGCTCCCGCAGGAGATCAGCGCGTGTCTTCAGGACACCGTACAGCTCTCCGTACGCTTCGGCAGTGATCAGGAATACGCCAATCTCTACTTCGACAGCGCGGACGATTCCATCGCAACCGTAGATCAGAACGGTCTGGTGCGCTTCCATGCGCTCGGAACGACGACCATCAGCGCGGAAGCCTATAACGGTCTGAGCGATACGATCGAGGTTCACGTGGAAAAAACGCCGACGGCAATCAGCTTTGCACAGTCCAAGGCGCTGATTCTGCTGGGCGACCGCGCGCAGCTCAAGCCCGTGTTCGATCAGGGCGCGTGCTATTTCACGCTCGAAAGCAGCAATCCCGAGATTATTTCAATCGGCGCGGACGGTTACCTCGAAGCCAATCAGAAGGGCACGGCGAAGATTACGCTGAAGACCAACGTTGTCGGTCTGAAGGCGGAAATCGACGTCGAGGTCGTTGACAAGCTGGAAGGCATCGTTGTCGAGCTCGGCAAGGATACGCTGGAGCTGCACGAAACGACGCAGGTTATCTACAGCCTCCGCCCGACGAATCTGCTGGGCACCGGCAAGGTTCGCTTTGAATCGAGCAATACGCAGGTCGCGACCGTCGATGCAAGCGGTGTCGTCACCGGCGTGGCGTATGGCGAAGCGGAAATCCGCGTGATCGCCGGCGACGGTACCGTCGGCAAGGCGAAGGTCAACGTGCTTGGCGGCAAGCGCCGCGCGTTCGTCGCCTATTATTACGGCGAGCCGACCGATCACGGCGGACACCTCACGTTCTCTGCCAACGACGCGTACAGCTTTGCCGACGCGCTGAAGGCGGCGACCGTCGAAGGACGCGCGTACGACATTTGCGGCCCGATCAGCAATGCCCCGAAGAGCACGCTGTTCAGCCGTATCGACGAACATTTCCGCGATACTACGGACGACGATACGTCGGTTCTGTACTTCTGCTCGCACGGCGGCGCGCGCGATGAATACTATTTCGGCATTCCGAATAACTATGATTCCGAGAATGACGATGAGTATCGCATCTACGCTTCCGAACTGTACAACCACATCGTGAAGATCAAGGGCAAGGTCGTTGTCGTGATGGTTTCCTGCGGCGCGGGCGGTTTGATCGATGCGCTGCGCGAAAAGCTCGGCAGCGAAAATGGACGCATTTCGATTCTCGCGTCGAGCCATTCGGATTCGTCCAGCTCGTTCTACAGCGTTTCGGATCGCACGAACTGCGTCGACTACTACACGTTTGCGCTCCTGCACGGCTTGGGCTATTCCGCGAGCCAGGATCTCGCCGGAATGCCGCACGGCTGGATGTCGTTCGTCGCGCCTGCGGATGCGAATAGCGACGGCAGCGTTACGGTTGGCGAACTGTTCGATTATGCAAAGCGCCTGACCATGTATCTGGTTCAGAACAAGGTGGGCGGAAAGGGCTATTACGGAACCGTAAGACAGACCCCGCAGAGCTACATTTCGGATCTGCTGCGCGATCTGATTCTGTTCAAACGATAATCAAAAAAGGAAGAGCTCGCTGATTCAGGCGGGCTTTTCCCCGTGGAGGCGGACAATGGAACCGAGGGACGTCCATAAAGGACATCGCAAACGCTTGCGGGAACGCGCAGCGCGCGAGGAGCTTGATTCGTTCGATGCACATCAGGTGCTTGAACTGCTGCTGTTTTATGCCATTCCGCGGCAGGATGTGAGTGAAATCGCGCATACGCTGATTCACAAATTCGGATCGGTAAAGAACGTGCTGAGCGCGCCGATGGCTGAATTGATGGAGGTCAAGGGCGTCGGGCGGCGCGTCGCGGAATGGCTCTGCGGTGTGGGCGAACTGGTGGACAGCTATTGCGATTTGCTCGAAGAAAAGCGCAAGCGGATTCGCAATTACCGTCAGGCGCTCGGACTTTGCTCGATTTTCTGCGCCGATTCGCCGTGTCCGGCAACATATCAGGTTTGTATGTCACCGACTGGCGTCGTGCTACTGTTCGGCAAGGTCTGCGATTCGCTTTCATGGGCGGAGCCGGAAACCATGCGCCGCTGCATTGCGGACGCGCTGAGCGTTCATGCGCGCTCGGTGATTCTGGTTGAATGCGTAAGCGATGAGATTCCCTGCGCCGGCGATTACGAGCGCGAATACGCGCAGCGCTATGCCGAAACGCTCGGCGCGACGGGCACGGAGCTGCTGGACGTCATTCTGATTGGGCAAGCGGATATGCAGAGCATGGCGCTCGACGGCGAATACGATCCACATTTTTACGGCGAGGCACGCTCTGCATTGTCGCGCGGATACCTCAAGGAAGATCCGGACGAAATGCTCTACGAAGAAGAAATGTAAATCGCGGCGGGGGAGAACGCCGTCGAATGCAAAAGCGAACCGTGATCGAAAAAAGATTGCGGTTCGCTTAAAATTTAGAGAAAACGCCGCGACCGAAACCCGATCGCGGCTTATTCAATATCAGATCTTCTTCAGATGCACTACTTCGCTCGAAAAATCGCCGCGGAGGTGAATCCACGTGCCGTAGCGGTTCAGCGCTGCGCCGGAATAGCGATTGCCATTATCGTCGACATACGTCGCTGTCTCGTCAAGATCGTACATGCGCACGCGAATCGGCGGCTCCATCGGCGTAACCAGCTTGCGATATACGCACAGCAGCGCTTCGGACGCATCCTCGCTTACGAACTGCCATGCCGTGTATCTGCCCTCAAACGGCGAAAGCAGGCGCGTGAACACGCCGGTCTGCGTAAGCTTCCGCACGCGCTTGACCAGTTCGACCTGCCGGCGAACGACCTCGGTGTCCGCTTCATCGAGCTTTGAAAGATCCAGCTCGTAGCCGAAATTGCCGCCGAGCGCTACGTCGCCGCGCAGCTTCATGCTCGTGATTCGTCCGGTCTGATGATTCGGAACGGCGCTCACGTGTGCACCCATCGCGCTGGCGGGATAGGCAAATGACGTGCCATACTGAATGCCCTGACGCTGAACCGCGTCGGTGTCGTCGCTGGTCCAGGTCTGCGGCATATAATACAACATACCCGCGTCGAAGCGTCCGCCGCCGCCGGAGCAGGATTCAAACAGAATCTCCGGGAAGCGCGTAACGATCTTCTCGAGCACGGAATACAGACCAAGCATATACCGATGCTGCGTTTCAAACTGGCCCTCCGGATCCTGAACGGCGGAGAACGCCTCGGTCATATTGCGGTTCATGTCCCATTTGACGTAATCGATCTTGGTGCTTTCCAGAATCGAGGAGACTGCCTGAACGATGTAATCCTGAACCTCCGCGCGCGACAGATCGAGGATCAGCTGATTGCGCTCTTCCGTGCGGTCGCGTCCCGGAATGTGCAGGCACCAGTCGGGATGCGCGCGATACAGATCGCTGTCCGGCGAAATCATTTCCGGTTCGAACCAGAGACCGAACTTCATGCCCAGCGCGTGAATCTTTTCGGAAACGCCCTCCAGACCGTTGACCAGCTTTTCGCGGTTGACAACCCAGTCGCCCAGCGAGCAGTTGTCGATATTGCGCTTGCCGAACCAGCCGTCGTCGAGCACGAACATCTCGATGCCCAGCTCTTTTGCGCGGGTGGCGATGGTCATGATCTTGTCCTCGTCGAAATCGAAATACGTCGCTTCCCAGTTGTTGATCAGGATCGGGCGCACGCGATCGCGCCATTCGCCGCGCACCAGACGCGTGCGGTACAGGCGATGGTAGAGATGCGACATCCCGTTCAGACCCTTATCGGAATACGAGAGCGCTGCTTCCGGCGTCTGGAAATGCGCGCCCGGCGCGAGTCGCCACGAGAACACGCGCGGATTCATGCCGATCGACATACGGCTGTTTCCGGAATTGTCCACATTGACCGACGCAAGGAAGCTGCCGGAATAGATCAGATTCAGCGCCCAGACGTTGCCCGAATGCTCCGTTGCCGACGTATCGCAAACCGCGATGAAGGGATTCTTTTCATGACCGGACGCACCGCGCTCGCTGTAAACGCGCGTTTCCGCCTGACCGATCGGCTTGCGAACGACGCTTCTTTCGCGTGCCCAGCCGCCGTTTAAGTAAATCAAATCATAATCGCTGCCGTACAGCGGGACGGACGCTGCCATTGCGTCGCGAACGACGAGGTTCTGCGCGCCGCCGTTTTCCAGCTCCATGCTGCGCGTGATTGCGCCGAATTCGTAAATCGTGTACTTGAGCGCGATTTTGAGCCCCGTCAGCGCGTCCTCCAGATGAAGCACAAGGCTCGCCGCCTCGGAATCGCTCTCGACATATGTCGCGGGCAGCCCTTCGATCGGGCGCTTGCCGGAATAAATTTCATGGCTTACGTACTTGGCAACCACCATATCGTCGCCGTGCGCATTCAGAACCGATACTGCGGGCGTTCCATACCAGCCGCTGCCGGTCGTCGGAAGGTCGCTCGGCAAATACGCGATCTCCGGATCAAACGACGCGCTGCTCGGGAAATTCTCCAGATGCGGTTCGATCGAGCCGTCCGGAACGCGGCTGCCCCAGTAGAGATTCATCACGCGGCCGCAGTCGTCGATATGCAGCACGTAGCTCACATCGCCGCCGCTCAGGGTAAACGTGCGCTGGTTCGCATCGTAGAAAATGGACATGGGTGATTCCTCCTTTAATCCTTCTTTTTGCCGTAGGTCTCGCGGATATATTCGCTGAACGGAGTGGGCGTGACCGTGGACTGATGAATCTTGTTCAGTTGCTCGTCCACCTCGCGGGAGATTTCGTCGCGCATGTCCGGCTCGGCGGGCGCGTCCTTCGTATGCTCCATGATGTTGTCGATCGTCTTGTCAATCGTCGGCTTCGCGCGCTCGTAGAGGTTCTGCGCGCCGTCCTTGACCATTTCAACGCCGTCTTCGATATAGGGCTTCGCCTTTTCAAGCGCGCTCTTTGCGCCGGCAATCGCCCGATCGACGCCCTCCTGCAGCTTCGCGGATACGCCTTCGAAGCCGTCCATGATTTCCTTCATATCGCATTCCCTCCCGATTTCCAGTGATAATATAAGTATAGTTTTTTTTACTGTCGATGTCAAGAAGCGAACATATTGTTGCGTTCAAATAAATCTTTCGGATGGGGTAGACAAGTGGCAGATTTTGTGGCATAATAGTCCATGTACTACAAAATATAGTAATGATCAACACTAGATGTTGTGCTATAGGGGGGAGCGGGGACGCAATGAAAATTATCAAGAGAAACGGCTCGGAGGCTGTTTTCGACATTTCAAAGATCATTACCGCGATCGGCAGGGCGAATAAAACCGTCCCGGAGAGCGAGCGGATGACGCAGGAGCAGATCGTTTCGATCGCATCGGCGATTGAGGCGGAATGCGTGCATATGAATCGCGCGCCGTCGGTCGAGGAGATTCAGGAAATGGTCGAAACGGCAATCATGGGCACCGGTGCATTCGAGGTCGCGAAGCAGTACATCCGCTATCGGTATACGCGGTCGCTCGTGCGCCGTTCGAATACGACGGACAATCGCATTCTCAGCCTGATCGAATGCAACAACGAAGAGGTCAAGCAGGAGAACGCGAACAAGAACCCGACGGTGAATTCCGTCCAGCGCGATTATATGGCGGGTGAGGTCAGCAAGGACATTACCTGCCGCCTGCTGCTGCCGGAGGAGATCGTGAAGGCGCACAACGAGGGCATTATCCATTTCCACGATATGGATTACTATGCCCAGCATATGCATAACTGCGATCTGGTAAATCTCGAGGATATGCTCCAGAACGGCACCGTCATTTCCGGCACCATGATCGAAAAGCCGCACAGCTTCTCCACCGCCTGCAATATCGCCACGCAGATCATCGCGCAGGTCGCCTCGAATCAGTACGGCGGTCAGAGCATTTCGCTTGCGCATCTGGCGCCGTTCGTTCAGGTTTCGCGCGAAAAGATTCGCAGAGACGTGCTGGAGGAGGCGGAAATGCTCGGCGGTCAGAAGGACGGCGCGACGATTTCGAAAATCGTTGAAAAACGGCTGCGCGAGGAAGTCCGCAAAGGCGTTCAGACGATTCAGTATCAGGTGGTTACGCTGATGACCACGAACGGTCAGGCGCCGTTTGTGACGGTATTTATGTACCTGAACGAGGCGAAAAACCCGCAGGAAAAGCGCGACCTCGCGATGATCATTGAAGAGGCGCTTCAGCAGCGCTATGAGGGCGTGAAGAACGAAGTCGGCGTGTGGGTTACGCCCGCGTTTCCGAAGCTGATTTACGTGCTTGAGGAGGACAACATTTACGAGGACAGCGAGTACTGGTATCTGACGAAGCTCGCCGCGAAGTGCACCGCGAAGCGCCTCGTGCCCGATTACATCTCCGAAAAGAAGATGAAGGAGCTCAAGGAGGGCAACTGCTTCCCGGTCATGGGCTGCCGCAGCGCGCTGACCCCGTGGAAGGACGAAAACGGCAACTACAAGTTCTACGGCCGCTTCAATCAGGGCGTGGTGACGCTGAATCTGCCCGACGTGGCGCTGTCCTCCGGCGGCGACATGGAGAAATTCTGGCAGATCTTCGACGAGCGCCTTCAGCTGTGCTACAAGGCGCTGATGTGCCGCCACAACCGCCTGAAGGGCACGCTGTCCGACGCGGCGCCCATCCTCTGGCAGGACGGCGCCATCGCCCGGCTGGACAAGGGAGAGAAGATCGACCGCCTGCTCTACAACGGCTATTCCACCATCTCGCTGGGCTACGCGGGCCTGTACGAGTGCGTCAAGTACATGACCGGCAAGCCCCACACCGATCCCGCGGCCACGCCCTTCGCGCTTCAGATCATGCGCCATATGAACGACGCGTGCAGGCGCTGGACCAAGGAGACGACCATCGCCTTCGGCATCTACGGTACGCCGCTGGAATCCACCACCTACAAGTTCGCCAAGTGCCTGCAGAAGCGCTTCGGCATCGTGCCCGGCGTGACCGACAAGGCCTACATCACCAACAGCTATCACGTCCACGTGACCCAGCAGATCGACGCGTTCAGCAAGCTGGCCTTCGAGTCCCAGTTTCAGGCGCTGTCCACCGGCGGAGCCATCAGCTACGTGGAGGTGCCCAACATGCAGAACAACATTCCCGCCGTGCTGGAGGTCATCAAGTTCATCTACGACAACATCATGTACGCCGAGCTGAACACCAAGAGCGACTACTGCCAGGTCTGCGGCTACGACGGCGAGATTCAGATTCTCGAGGACAGGGACGGCAAGCTGGTCTGGACCTGCCCCAACTGCGGCAACACCGATCAGGACAAGATGAACGTCGCGCGGCGCACCTGCGGCTATATCGGCACCCAGTTCTGGAACCAGGGCCGCACCCAGGAGATCAAGGAGCGCGTGCTGCATCTGTGAGTTTTCGCCCGCGGAGCGAGAGGAGAGCGCCATGCATTACGGACAAATCAAGTATCTGGACGTGGCCAACGGCATCGGCGTCCGCACGACGCTGTTCGTGTCCGGCTGCACGAACCACTGCAAAAACTGCTTTCAGCCGGAAACGTGGGATTTCTGCTATGGTCAGGAATTCACGAGCGCGACGGCGGACGCGATTCTTGAATCGCTGCGCCCGGCCTATGTCCGGGGCCTTACGCTGCTGGGCGGCGAGCCCTTCGAGCCGGAGAACCAGCGCGAGCTGGTGAAGCTGCTGCGGCGGGTGCGCGCCGAGTGTCCGGGAAAGGACGTGTGGGCGTTCACGGGCTTTCGGCTGGACGACGATCTGCGGCGGGAGAGCCATGCCCGCTGCGAGGTCACGGACGAGCTGCTGTCGATGATCGACGTGCTGGTGGACGGCCGCTATGTGGACGAGCTGCGCAATCTGTCGCTCCAGTTCCGCGGCTCGTCCAACCAGCGGCTCATCGACCTGAACCGCACCCGCGAGGCGGGGAAAATCATCCTCTGGGAGGAAAAGTAGGGCGGCGCCGCACCATTCGGCGGCGCGTCAGGCAGATTTCTCGATTTACCTCCGGTAGACATTCGAAATTGGCATTTGCAAAAATCCATTCGCCGGCCGATCGCCTCATCTGTGCGGTGTTCCCTTAGGTGAAAGATTTCCGCTTGCATATTTGCCGCGCATCGTGTATAATAGTAGTGTAAAATCCAGCAAAGGGGGATCTGTTCATGAAATTGATTATCGCAATCGTTCAGGATGAGGACGCTTCCCGCCTGATCAGCAACCTGATGAGCGAAGGCTATAGTGTGACCAAGCTGGCGACCACCGGCGGCTTCCTGCGCGCGGGCAACACCACGCTGCTGCTGGGTATCGACGACGAGAAGATCGAAAAGGCCATGAGCATCATCGAGCACGTCTGCAAGAGCCGCAAGCAGATTGCGACCTCTCCGTCGCCCATCTCCGGCACCACGGGCGTTTATGTGCCCTATCCGGTGGAGGTCATGGTCGGCGGCGCGACGGTTTTCGTGCTGAACGTGGATCAGTTTATCAAAATCTGACGCAGCGGAGGCGCGATTGAAACAGCTCGGATTAGTGGGACAGGGTGACAAATTGGAACGACTGATGCGTTCGGTTCAAGCCGGGCGCATTGTTCATGCCCTTCTTTTTACCGGACC
>OLPR01001921.1_pt1 | contig 16263 bp, 13 predicted proteins | sample 1672761 | NCBI WGS metagenome assembly OLPR01 (sample SAMEA3136721, study PRJEB25190) | human gut metagenome | biome: human gut; feature: human-associated habitat; material: faeces | place: Austria | collected 2013 | reverse complement strand
GTGCCCCCGACCGCGACCGTCGTAGACGCGGACACCGCTGCCGAAGTGCAGGCTGCTTTCACCGCGCAGGACGCTTCGCCGGACGAGTTCGCGCCGCTTGCCTGACAGTTGAATTTCCGGGTGGAGAAATCCGACAGATAGGAAGGACACGCACTTCCCCTCTTGCAGAAACGGGTTTTATGTGATTACATAGACTTAACAAACGTGCTTGCTCCGCATGGGTTGCTGTGCGGAGCAAGCTGCACCGGGAGTGGTGATGCATTTTGAGCGTTTTTGAGCAAGTCCGGCAGATTACGGCGCTGGAAGCGGCGGAACGGCTGGGGCTGAAGCTGAAAAAAGCCGGCTCCAAGCACTGGGCGTGCTGCCCACTGCACGGCGAGAAAACCGCGTCGCTGTGCATCTACGGTGATGGCACATGGTACTGTTTCGGCTGCCACAAGGGCGGCGACGCGGTGCGCCTGTATCAGGAGATGTTCGGGCTGGACGCGAAGGACGCGGCGCTGCGGCTTGCGGAGGATTTCGGCATCCGGGTGGATATTTCAATTCACGCCCCTCCGCGAGGGGCGACAAAACGGCCACGAAAAGGAAAGGAAGAAAAAAATATTTCAATTCACGCCCCTCCGCGAGGGGCGACAGTTGCACTTTGCCAAGGCGGATTACGACGCGCTATTTCAATTCACGCCCCTCCGCGAGGGGCGACCTACCTGAACAAGCACGGCATTGATGGCGAATTATTTCAATTCACGCCCCTCCGCGAGGGGCGACTCGAGCCGGGCGAAGAGGAAGCTGTGCCCGCGCAATTTCAATTCACGCCCCTCCGCGAGGGGCGACCCGCCTCCCCATGATGCAGCACCTCGGCAGCGATTTCAATTCACGCCCCTCCGCGAGGGGCGACAGCCCCGACACCACAACTGGGAGGGATAACCATATTTCAATTCACGCCCCTCCGCGAGGGGCGACCACGCTTCGTTTGCCCTCACTGCCGACCTTTACGCCATTTCAATTCACGCCCCTCCGCGAGGGGCGACAATCGCTTGGGTAAACGGGGTTTTTTCCGGGCTTATTTCAATTCACGCCCCTCCGCGAGGGGCGACGGGCGCGCTGAAACCCGGTTCGCTTGTAAAGCAGATTTCAATTCACGCCCCTCCGCGAGGGGCGACCCGCCGCAATAGCTGTTCCGATTCCGTTTCCTTATTTCAATTCACGCCCCTCCGCGAGGGGCGACAAGTGTATTATAACTCCATCCGTTTATTGCCATTATTTCAATTCACGCCCCTCCGCGAGGGGCGACATCTGCATCTTGAAACCTACATCGTCCATTCCAATTTCAATTCACGCCCCTCCGCGAGGGGCGACGCTGCGGCACTTTCTCCACGTCGCGGAGATACAGATTTCAATTCACGCCCCTCCGCGAGGGGCGACGACGATGGCAAGATAAAGCCGCCCGCATACTACATTTCAATTCACGCCCCTCCGCGAGGGGCGACGAAGGAGCAAACAAATGAGCTTTACCAGCAATGCATTTCAATTCACGCCCCTCCGCGAGGGGCGACGCCTTCTCAATCTGCCCATCAATCCACGTCAACGTATTTCAATTCACGCCCCTCCGCGAGGGGCGACTTTTCGGGTGAGGATGTTCATGATTTCAATCTCCATTTCAATTCACGCCCCTCCGCGAGGGGCGACCAGGGCGCAAGATCACGGGTGTTCTGGTGGACGTGAAATTTCAATTCACGCCCCTCCGCGAGGGGCGACGCGGGCATCGGCAATTCGGTTGTGCCGCCTGTTATTTCAATTCACGCCCCTCCGCGAGGGGCGACGGTTTCATCAGCGCTGTCGGCTTCACCCCACGCATTTCAATTCACGCCCCTCCGCGAGGGGCGACGCGCTGTCACCCTTTTTACCGTGAAGCACAGTGATTTCAATTCACGCCCCTCCGCGAGGGGCGACACGAGGAGGCATGGATACTGCATCCCGGCGAGCTATTTCAATTCACGCCCCTCCGCGAGGGGCGACCATCGAGCCGGAAGCACCCGATGTGCTTGTGCCTATTTCAATTCACGCCCCTCCGCGAGGGGCGACATCAAAAGATATGCAATTTCTGCAAATCTTTTGTTCAACCCTTACAAATCAGCATGGCTTAACAATAATGCCACGCAATTTGTCGAGATTATTTTGGTAATATTTCATAGAATCATCGCTTGAATTTTGACATCACGCCGCGCGAGACGGTCGGTCATTCATGTATGATTCACATGCGCTGAAAAGAGTGTTTTCAGCTTCCGCTATAGCATCAGCAGTTCTCCGGCTTCAATGCGCGCAGTGCAACCAAGCACATCAATGCGCTCCTTGTAACTGTTGCCAAGGCGATAGAAGCGAACGGAGTCATGTTCTGCATCAATTGTCGCTGCCAATTGCGCCTTGAGCGCCGTCAGCTGTGCTGCATCAAGCAGGACTTCAAATACAGAGTTCTGAACACGCCGTCCATAGCGTTCGCAGAGTTTCGCTACACGCCTAAGCCGCGCTGCTCCCGCTTCGGTTGCTGTATTCACATCATAAGTAACAACAACCAACATTTTTTCACCTCCAGACAAACGGCGGATAGCAATCAAGATCCCCGCGCAAGACACGCGCCAGCATCATGGCCTGTACATAAGCAATCAGCCCTACTTGGATTTTTTCTCCGAGATACGGATGCGTGATTTCTTCCTGCTTTCGGTCACGCCATGCGGTAAGTACCGTTTTGCGCCCGCGCTCGTTCAGCATAACAGCCAGCGAATCGTACTCAAAGTCCTTATCCGTCAGCTGACGTTTGTTGAACAGCGACAGCGCCAGCCGGTCGCACAGCGGCGCTCGGAACTCTTCCAGCAAGTCCAGCGCCAGCGACGGCCGTCCCGGTCGAAGCGTGTGCAGCCATCCAGCCGCTGGATCTAAGCCTACCGTTTCAAGTGCCGCTTGAATGTCCCGCGTTTGCAGCGTGTACATAAACGACAGGACTGCATTCACTTCATTGCGCGGCGGTCGTCTGCTGCGCTCCACAAACTGGAAGGGGCATTGTGGGGAAATCATGTCGTCAAAATGCGCAAAGTAGCATTTTGCGGCGGCTCCTTCGATGCCGCGCATTTGGTCAACACTTGCGCATGTCTCCAGCTGTGCTGCATACTGGCTAATAGACTGGCAGGCTGCTCGAAGACTCTCTGCTGTTGCCGCATCCTGCGTCCGTGCCGTGCGCATCAATACATTTTTCTCGTTGAGCAGCTTGCCCACCAGGAGGTTCTGCACGAATTTCATGCGGAAGTCATCATCATCCAGCGCTTGATACTGCTTTTTTCTCAGCAGTACATTGCCGCTGACCGGCCCGCAAATGCGGCTGTAAAAGCGTCCATTCGACGATAGGAACGTCAGCGTAATCCCGTGCTCAGCGCAGAAACCAATCAGCGGTGTGGAGACTGCCATTTCCCCAAAGCACACGATTCCGTCCAGCATTACCGCTGGTACACTTGCTTTCTCTTCGCCGCCAATTTTCACGCAGATATTCTCGTTGCGGCAGAAAAGGTAGCTGTCTGGCGTTGTCACATAGAGGGTTTCCAGTAATTTTTTCATTCCGTCTCCACCCTCTCTGCTTCAAGAAGAAGCGCCTTGCAATATTCCTTCGCGGATGTTTTTACCTTCGGCATACAGTATTCCTGCATCGAGCAACGTTTGCATTTCGGGCCGTAAGCTGCCGACGGAATCAGCATTTCGCGGCGGACTTTCCAGAGTTTCTGCACAGTCTGCCGTACCTGTTCACGCAGCGCTTCATCAAGTTCCACATCCACTCTGCGATGCGCGGTAATGTAGAACAGCGCACCTGCCGGGATCGTCGTGTGATACATTTCCTCTAAGCACATCGCCTCCGCGCAAAGCTGAATCTTGTATTCTGATTCATCGCGTATCTTCCCATGCTTGTACTCCACCGGCAGCAGCCGCACCGGGAAATCCACTGCGGGAATCGTGCAGCCGTTTTCATCCCGCACTGCTTCAATGCAGTCGCATTTTCCGCTGATTTGCATTTCGTCCGAAAAGACACTGTTCTCGTAGAGCTTCACGAAATCGCCGCGGCGCTCCACGCGCTGTGTATGAACCCGTTCATGCTCGGCGCGACCTTTCGCCGTCTCGACATTTTCTACCCATGCACGTTCATTCAGCAGCAGCGCGGCGCGCCGCAGACAGTAATCTGCCTGCGACAGCCACGATAACGGAAGATACTCCTGCTCGTCATCCACGGGTAAACCAGCTTTCTCCCTGCGGCAGTTCATCCCAGACAATTTCCCCATAAGGATTGTTCAAAAAGCCCATCCGTACCCCCGCAGGCACCTTATCCAGCGCCACCTTTGCTTCATAGTCACGATAATTGCGGGGGAAATCCACCTTCTTCTGCACCGTCACCAGTTCAAAGAGTTTATGCGCCGGTGCACAGCCCAATTTGGCTTGACGTGCGCGCTGTTCAGGATTCGTATCCGTGCCTTCGTGCTTGAAGATGATGAGCGGAGAAACGACCTCCATTTCGCCCTTGCTCGCCGAACGGTCATGCTCATACATGTTGAGAATCGCCTCAAACAGCGCCTTCATATCAGCTTCATCGAATCCCGTTTCCGCTGCAAGATTCGCGCTGATAAAGCCACGCACCTCATACAGACCAAAGGGGATAATCTGCTTGCGTCCCATCGTGCGCAGCTTATCTTCAGACGCTTCCTGTTCCGCTTTCTCATATTCCTCGTAGGATTTGTCATTTCCGCCCAATGCCGCCGCCATGCGCGTGATGGATATGTCCAGCGGCAGTACCGAATCCAAACTCTTGCCGAAAGCAAGTTGAACAGGACCGCGGACTTGCCCCGCATTGGGGCCAGTAGACATCACAGCCCCAAAGGTGCGCACATCGTAGAAGAGTTCACACGCTTTTTTGCGTGCCGCATAAACCGGATTTTTTTCTTTCGCACCTTCAATCCCTGCTTCGCGCTTTGCCAGCGCAATCTGCTTATTCAGATTCACCGCCTTCTGCACGAAAATCCCCATGCCCGGCACGCCCGGATAAGCAATCTCAATATAGTTGCGAATGCGGCGTTTCGTGGCCACGTCGGTGATAAATCCCTGCATGGTCTGCGGGTCAATCCGGGGCATGTTGCCCATATCCGGGTCGCCGTTCGGGTTGGCATTGGTACAAGCAACATAGTACATAAATTCGTAACGGTTCTGCAGTGCCATTTTCTTATTCCTCCTCGTCCGTTTCTGCCGCAGCTTTCTGTTCTTTCTTCACTTTCCGCAGTTCATTGAGTCTCCGATTCAACTCCGCTGTCATTTGGCGATACCCCAGCGCAAAATAAGCCTGCTGCTCCAAGTTCAGCATGGTGGGGATTTCCCCAATGTCACAAGTCACCTTATCCAGCATTTCCAGATACATCTTCAGATAGTCGCCCTTGATTTTGTCCTGGTGCGGTACGGAGAGAATTGACAGCTGCCCCAGCACCAGCGCCGGCATTTGGCAGGCAGACGCATAATAGCGCTGCACAATACCTGCCTGAACATCTCTCATTGCAAACTGCTGGATACTCGCATACACGGCGACCCACGCGCCGCAGCGGTACGCAACATTCGTATTTTCCGCCTGATACATAGCTTCTATCACGCCTTCCTTTCGATTGTTTTTCCGAATCAGCCATACTTTCAGCCATTGGCAGCACATTGCATCGGGCACGGGCGCATGTTTATCTTCTTCGCTGGCACTGGCCATTTGATTGCGAATGTATCGCAGCGCACGAACCGCCACGGAATCCGGCAGCATACTGTCCGTCAAGATTGCGTGCAGCACCGCTGGCGTAATTCCTGAAAGTTCCTTGTCCATCCGCTTGAAAACGTTCTTTTCGCTCTTTTGCCGCGGCATCAGACGAATCATCATTGCTTTCAGCGAATTAATTTTTGTGAATCCCGTTCCACCGAGATCGACCATTTGCAAGTCATTGCGCCATTGCTGGATGCTCTCCTCCAGTTCGCCGTAATTCCCGTGGTCGTAGCTGCGAACCATGACACGCCCTGTAACGCCGGACAGCAGGAGGATGTAATACTGCGTGCTGGCTGGAATCGCGGTTGTCGCTGCTCCGTTTTCAATGCTCTCGATGCGTTTGGCTGCAATATCGCGTTTAGCATCAGGATTTGACGGTGCTTCTACCGTTTCATCAAATTCTTCATCGTCGTCGTATCCATCATCATCTTCCGTCTGCTGTTCTGTTCCCTGATTCTTAGGATCGCCATCCAGTGCTTGCTGCATCGGGTCGCATTCCGCAGGAACATAGCAGTCAAACCAATGGACAAAGCGCATTCCCGCCAACGTTGGCGAAAGCGTTTCGCTTGACATGAGATGGTCAAGCGCCGCTTTCACCGCGTCAATTGATTCCGTAGAAACAGGCGCATTCGCCGATTGCTTTAGCCCGTACGAGCAAAATGCTGGCTTGTCAAAGCAAAACAGCGCATCACCGCGTCCATGTCCGCCAACTTGCAAGAGTCCCTTAATTGGCGGCAGGGTAGCAACCGGCATCGTTTTTTCTCCAGTAATCAGGCACAAGCTTTCTGCCGCGCCATGCTGCGCGAACTGCTGACGAAACTCCCGCCACCATTCCTGCACCTCCGGAATTTCGACAATAGGCGTTCCTGCAATTTCAAATGAAACGCGGTCTGATGGCTTCAGCTTCAGCCGCATCAATTCCTGCCGTACCTGTTCGCAGGAGGTTTCGTCCTCCAGCAAATGCACACAGGCGGACAATTCCGGGGCTTTCTGCGCTGCCTGCTGAAGAGAAGCAAGAAAGTATCGATGCTTGAGCGTGTTGTCTTTCGGCTTTTTGCCTTCCTCTCTTTGCTCAGCTTTGCTTTCCGGCGTATCTTTCCAGAAAACAACCTCGTATTTTTCTACCAGCACATTGCACTTGTCTTTGCCATTCGCCAAGCTGCCAATGTCAGGGCAAAAGTATTCATCCTCGCCGTCCTGCCTTACGCCAAGGAACGTGCCATTCGCGCCAAGGCAAACCCATGCCTTTACCGTCTTTTTCACCATGCCCGGAGGCGGCAGCAGCTGGTAACGCATGGCATAATCGTACAGCGGTCTCAGCATATCGCATCCCCCTTCAAGACTTCCGGGCTATCATAGGGCGGCACTTCAATGACGCCCTGCTTCATTACCGCATGATACAGGGACAGCCTTGTCCGCGTTTTCTTGCGAACCTCCGCGTCATGCAGGTCAAAAATGTCGTACACCATCAAGCCCAAATCCATGTCTTGCTGAATCGGCTTTTCGTTCGGGTCACTTTCAGAAAAGTACGCAACGCATTCCCTTAAGCCGAGCGCAGGCTGGCAAAAGCACTTGCCACCTTTAATTCGCCGTTCAGCCTGTGCATACAGTTGCTCCACCGTACCATGATAATCCGGCCGCGGCACAATCTGCGCGGTAATGCGGTAGCGGACATCATACAGGAAAACCGTTTGCCGCTGTGTCCGCTCATCCTCTGCGCTGATTGGTTCCATATTATTTCCCAATATGGACTTCACTTCGTTGCGCCTGACGCTGATATAGCGAATCGGCTTCAGCACTTCAATTTTTGTCACCATCCAAAAAAATTCCGTCCTTTTGCTGTAAATACTTGACAGTATGCCTCGTGCTGCTGATGGCGTTGGGACTGCCTGCGAAAGCCTTTCTACTTTCGTTGTCGGCGAAGTGAAGCACGCCAAGTCACCCCAAACGGTCACTGAAATCTCCATGATTTTTCATCACCTCCATGTTCTTCTCTCTGCCAAATCAGCAGAGAGGATAGCATTATCTTTGTACTATTTCAATTCTCAGCTTGTTACCCTATCAGTGTTTCAAGCTGTCAGTACAAATATAATATAATTCGCATGAATTGTCAATAGCAAATCTGGTATATAAGAATTTTTTCACCACATACAGTCATCATTTTTCAACTGCATCCCCGTATCCATATGATAATCCTCCTTCCTGCGAAGCACCCAATAACCGGATGGCTGCCTGCCCTCATTCCGCTTTCCCGCAAAATACAGCTGCTCCGCATAACAGTTGAAGTCATCATTCGCATATGCCGTCACGCACAGCTTTGCAGCTTCATGCATCCACTTCGCCGTCACGCCGTTTTCCAAGGCTTTTTCCTTCAGCTTCTCAAACAGCTTGTTTTCAGGTTCATATGGCACAAGCACCTGCACGCCATCATTCTTGATGATGCGATAGTGTTTCTCAGCTCCTGCATAATCCTGCATTTGGATGGCCTCGCTCAGCTCCTTCTCCCCTTTCAGCTTCCAAAAGAGCTTCTGATAGTAGCGCTGAATGTCGCTCGGATTCATCAAGTCAATCGGTTTCTCAATATGCAATGCACTAACCAGCATTGCCGCCTTCCTATACCAATTATCCGGATACAGATTATCTTCATCCGGAAGGAACACAAGCACTTGCCCGCCTTCGGGATGGCGGCCGTTTCGATTGCAACGTCCTGCCGCCTGAATGATTGATTCCAGCGGGGCCAGCGCGCGGAAAACGCTGTCAAAGTCCAAATCCACCCCCGCTTCGATGCACTGCGTCGCAACCACACGGCAAGGCAAGCCGTCGCGCAGCCGCTTTTTGACTTGCTCTATCACGACGCGCCGATGTGCCGGACACAATTCCGTCGTGATGTAGAATACTGATTCCGTCTCACATACCAATTTCAGCGCATCAAACAGCTTCTTCGCGTGCTTTTTCATGTTCACAATGGTGCAGATGCTCCGCTGCGCCGCCATCTTCTGCGCAATTTCTTCCCACGAGATTCTCTCATTCGGCAAAACTCGCCATGTCACCTGAACGCGGCGAAGTTGCTGATACATATCGGCATGGTTCGGACAAATCTCCGTAGCATGCCAAGTAAGATTAGGGATTGATTGATAATCCGGCTGTGTCGCCGTAGAAAAGAGCATCGTCACATTCTTCTTCGGCAGATTGCAAAGCGCCTGAATGGTTTTGAGCGTCGCAGGAAACAATTCTGCAGACAAGCTCTGCGCTTCATCGAAAATGATTACAGAATTCGCCAGCCGATGCAGCTTCCGAAGATTCGGCGCTTTTGCCGCAAACAGCCCCTCGAAAAATCGCACGGATGTGGTCACAATGACTGGCATATCCCAGCGCTGTGCAAACTTTCGCTGCTCTTCTGTCAGCTGCCGTTGGCTATGATCTTCCAGCAAAACGTCATCCCCAAGGATTTTCCGATATTCAATTGCATTCTGTTCCGTCAGCGTAATAAACGGCAGCACAATGATGATTCGCTGCTGACCGTTCTTGCGGCATTGGCGCAGCGCAAAATGCAGCAAGGCCAGCGTTTTTCCTGTGCCAGTAGGCGCTGTCAGGGTATAAATTCCCGGCGCATGATCCCCCGCCCTGCCGCACGTTTCAAACAACTCATTCCGCAGTGCATTGAGTTTTTTATCAGCCGTTGAGTTCCTTGCCAGTTCCGCCCGATGCGCATTTAAGCGCTCCAGCCAGTTTTCCGCATCACATTTCGGCGGCTCCGGGATGATTTCTCCATCCTCTTCCGCTGATGCGGTGTAATCTGCATCCACCAAGCAAGAAAGCAGCATTCGCGACCAAAGCATCCGTTCTTCTTCCCCAAGCGTCATATTCTTGATTCCAATTCGTTTCCAGTCCGGAAGTTCCTCACGAAATATATCTCTTAGCGCCTTGTAATTCTCTTCTCCTGTCAACGCGACCTCCTTTCCCTCGTTACCTTCCAACCACTTTTGCGTTGTCATGCATTCAAGTAGCGAATACTTCAGCTGATTGTAGCAGAGCAGCGTCCCATGATGCGCATTGATGGCTTCCAAAATGGGTGCATAATTTGTACTTGCAATTTTTTCACTTATGCACTCTTTCGTTTCTTTCCCTGCGTATTTACTCGTTTTGATAAGCAGCCACCACAAAAACGCAGCGCTCACCCTTGCATGGTCTACTCTGGATGCGTTTCCTTCCAAGACATCTTGGAATTTATCTGTGAGCTTGCCAGCATCATGAACCGTTCCGGCCATTTCCGCTTCTTTTTCCATGCCCAGTTGTCTTCCATACTCTTTGCTCAATTCTCCCACCGCGCAAAGATGTTCCTTCACCTCCACCTGCTTGCGTCCGGGACGCTTCGACTTCGCGTACCACTTCTTCATAGTATCTCTCCATCTTCATATTAAATTTGAACGGTTGAACTTCATATTTAGTGTACATAAGTTCCTCTATTTTGTCAATACTCTCAATGGTAAAATTTTAAGGCAACACCGCACAAATGAGGTATCGGTCACTGGCACCATATCCCCCCGATATATTCACCAATTTCCCTACAAATCAATCCGAGTAATAGCAAAAGGCTCTGCCGTTCTTCCTTCACGGAAGTCAGCAGAGCCTTTTTCATCCTATAAAGTTATATTCCAGCACCCGCAAGCCATTCGCGCCATCCGACACATCAGAATAGCACGAACGCCGCGGCTGCTATCATCTTGCTACCAAACAGGCAATCCTGTTTTGAAAAAGTGCGTGTTTTCAAGGTTTTGCAGCCCTTCACATCCACTTTTTCGTTATTCCCACTCAATACTCGCCGGCGGCTTGGTCGTCACGTCCAGCACGACGCGGTTCACATGCGGCACCTCATTGACAATCCTTGCGGAAATCGTGCGCACGACGTCGTACGGGATACGCGCCCAGTCGGCGGTCATGAAGTCGTCCGTCGTGACCGCGCGGATAGCGACGGTGTAGTCGTACGTCCGCTCGTCGCCCATGACGCCCACGGAGCGGATGCCCGTCAGGACGGTGAAATACTGGTGGATATCGGCGTCCAGACCGGCCTTGGCGATTTCCTCGCGCAGCACTGCGTCGCTCTCGCGGACAATCTCCACCTTTTCCGGGGTCAGGTCGCCGATGACACGAATCGCCAGACCGGGGCCGGGGAACGGCTGACGCCAGACAAGATCGTGCGGGAGACCCAGCGTTTCGCCCAGCGCGCGCACTTCGTCCTTGAACAGCATCCGCAGCGGCTCAATCAGCTGCGTGAAGCCGAGTTCCTTGGGCAGGCCGCCGACATTGTGGTGGCTCTTGATGACCGCCGCGCCCGTCGCCTGACCGCTCTCGATAACGTCCGGGTAAATCGTGCCCTGCGCGAAGTAGTCCAGCTTGCCGAGCTTTTCGGATTCCGCCTTGAACACTTTCAGGAAGTCACGGCCGATAATCTTGCGCTTCGTTTCGGGGTCGGAAACGCCCTTCAAATCTTCATAGAAGATTTTGCTGGCGTCGGACGCAACCAGACGCACGGGGAAAGTGTGCGTGAACACATTCACCACCTGCTCGGTTTCGCCCTTGCGCATGAAGCCGTGGTCAACGTAGACGCAGGTCAGGCGGTCGCCGATGGCCTTATAAATCAGCGCCGCCGCGACGGAGGAGTCCACGCCGCCGGAAAGTCCCAGCAGCACGGTGCCCTTGTCGCCCACGATTTCGCGGATGTTGGCAATCGCCGTCTGCGCGTAGGTTTCCATCGACCAGTCGCCCACGCAGCCGCAGATATTCAGGAAGTTTTCGATGACCGCGCGCCCCTCGTCGGAGTGGGTCACTTCCGGATGGAACTGCACGCCGTAGATGCGCCGGTCGTCGTTCGCCATCGCCGCAACGGGGCAGTTCGTGCTGTGCGCAATCGGGTGGAAACCAGCCGGGCACTTCTTCACCTGATAGGTATGGCTCAGCCAGCAGGAGGAAGCATCCGACATGCCGGAGAGCAGGCTCGTCTTATCGTCCATCGTCACGGTGATTCGGCCATATTCGCGCTGTGCCGCCTTTTCCACCGTGCCGCCCAGCAAATACGCCGTCAGCTGCATTCCGTAGCAGATGCCCAGCACCGGCACGCCCAGCTGATACACGCCCTCGTCGCAGCGGGGTGCATCCTGTTCCAGCACGCTCGCCGGGCCGCCGGAGAGAATCACGCCCACGGGGTTTTGCGCGCGAATCGTCTCCAGGCTCGCGTCATAGGGCAGGACGCAGGAATACACATGGCATTCGCGCACGCGCCGCGCAATCAGCTGCGTGTACTGTCCGCCGAAATTCAGAATGACGATTTTCTGTGTTTCCGCCATTGATTGATTTCCTCCACTATTTCTTTCCCAGTTTCAAACTGAAAAGCAGCACCGAATTTTGATACGATGCTACCTTATATTGTGCCACATTTCCGCCGTGAAAGCAAGCCCCTGCACGGCTTTTTTTCCTGCCGTCTGATTAGTTTACGTGTTAGCCTTACGTCGTTTCCTTTCATTGTTCCTTTCGGTGAAAATTTCGCCATATTTATCAGCTTTTTTCTTCTTTTGCCGCTTGACAAGGACATTTTTCCGGGTTATAATACCCATATACCTAACTGTTAAGCTAACAGGAAGAGAGGAATGCTTCATGTTTCGTCAGGATTGTTCGCACCATCTGCTTACGACCATTCTGCCTTTCTGGGAGAACCTGACCGATTGGGAGCGCGGCGGCTGGTTCGGCTATGTGAATCATGACCTGTCCGTGGAGCGTGACGCACACAAGGGCTGCATCCTCAACAGCCGCATTTTGTGGACATTTTCGACGGCGGCGCGGGTGACGGGCGATAAATCCCTGCTGCGCTATGCGCGCCATGCGTTCGCATTCCTGCCGCATTTTGAGGATACCGAGCGCGGCGGCGTGTACTGGTCGGTGACGGCGGACGGCGAGCCGCTGGACAAGACGAAGCACACCTATTGTCAGGCATTCGCGATTTACGGCTTGGCGGCGTACATGCGCGCCATCGGCGAAAGTGACCCGGATTACGCCCTTGCGCGCGACAAGGCGATGGCGCTTTTCCGCCTGATTGAGACGAAATGCAGCGACGCGGGCGGCTACGGCGAAGCCTATGAGCCGGATTTCACCCCCGTCGGCAACGAGAAGCTGTCCGACAACCCGAAGCTGATGGAGCGCCACGAGACGGCGTCCCGCACAATGAACACGCTGCTGCACGTTTTGGAGGGCTATGCGGAATTATACCGCGCCATGCCGGACGAAGCTGTGCGCCGCGCCGGAGAAGTCTGCTTAGAGCGTTTCCTGAACGTGATGTACAATCCGGGCAAGCGCCGCTTGGAGGTCTTCTACGACCGCAATTATCGCTCTTTGCTGGACATGCAGTCCTTCGGGCACGACATTGAGGCCTCGTGGCTGATTTGGGATGCGGCAGAGACGCTGCTGCCCGAATCAAACCGCGCGCCGTATCTGCACATGTGCCTGACGCTGGCGGAAGCTGTCCGCGAACGCGCATTCACCGACCACGGCTTGGAGAACGAAGTCGTCGAGGGCAAAGTTGACCACACGCGTGTCTGGTGGGTACAGGCGGAGACGGTGCTGGGCTTCCTGAATGCCTATGAGCTGACAGGCGCATCCACTTGGCTGAGGCAGGCGGAAGCGCAGTTTGCCTACATCCGCCGCGCCTTTGTTGACCCGCGTCCGAACAGCGAGTGGTTCTGGTCGCTGACCGAATCAGGCATCCCGACGGACAAGCCGATTGTGGAAGAGTGGAAGTGTCCGTACCACAACAGCCGCATGTGCCTGCGGGTGATGGAACATCTGGCGTAATGTTCCATCGGCTATCGCGCTGATGCTTGCATTCATGCTGTTTTTACCTTTCTGAATGTGCTTTCGCCTTGCGCAGGGATTTCGCTCCTGCGGGAGCGACAAGGGGGCTTTGCGGTCGCCCCCTTGACCCCTTCGCAGTGCACACTCCTGTTTATTGGTTTGTATTGCTGCTTAGGAACGAAAAGCACACTAACTAAAAAACTTCCGATACAATTCAATTAACTTAGGAGAGCACCGAAGGTTTCCAAAGGGCGATCGGAAAGCCCTTTGGTCGCCTCCGCAGAGGCGAAACCCCTGCGTCAACAAGCACAAAATCATCAAGGAATCCGAAAGCCAACGAAAAAACGGACTTTGCCCTCGCAAACATCCACAAATTTGGAGGTTTTATTTCACCATGAGCGGTATCACCATGCGTGACATTGGGCGGCAGCTGGGGGTCAGCGCCGTCACCGTGTCGAAGGCGCTCGCGGGAAAATCCGGCGTGAGTGAGGAAATGCGGCAGAAAATCATCCGCCGCGCATCCGAACTCGGCTATGTCAACCCCAACGCGCCGCAAACCACGCCCACATCCGGCTTGGATGTCGGCATCCTCATTCCGGAGAATTTTTTCTCCGTCGTGTCCTTTTATGCAACTTTCTACAAGCAGCTCGTGCAGGCGCTGACCGACGCGGGGCATTTCGGCATCATGGAGCTGGTCACGCATGACATGCAGACCGCGCTGACCCTGCCGAATCTCCTGCGTTCGCGCCACGTCGATGCGCTCATCTGTCTGGGGCAGCTAACCTCCCCGTATATGCAGCTGCTGACGCGGCAGGAAATGCCCGTCATCTGTCTGGACTTCCACGACCCCTTTGTCACCACTGACGCCATTGTCAGCGACAACGCGTTCGGCGCGGCGCAGTTGACCTACTGGCTGATTGAGCAGGGGCATCGGGACATCGGCTTCGTCGGGGATATCAAGGCAACGTCCTCCATCATGGAACGCTACCTCGGTTTCCTTTCCGCAATGCTGATGAAGGATTTGCCCGTGCGCCCCGAATGCGTTTTTTCCGACCGCAGCCCGGAAGGGAACACGTTCCACACCTTCCAGCTGCCGGAAAAAATGCCGACTGCGTTCGTCGTGAACTGCGATATGTCCGCGCAGGCGCTGATTACCGACCTGCAAAGCCGCGGCTACCGCGTGCCGGAGGACATTTCCGTCGTGGGCTTCGATGATTTCTGCCCGACCGCCGGCAACACGCCGCCGCTGACAACCTTCCGTGTCAATTGCCCCGCGATGTGCCGCATGGCGGTCAAGCTGATTGGCGAGCGCTGCGCGGGCGACCGCAAAACCGTCGGGCGCGTGGTGATTGGCGGCGAATGCGTCTTCCGTGATTCCGCCGCGCCGGTGTCTGTCGTTCACTAATCCCGGAGAGCAACTGCTTTCCGTTAAACAACCAAGAAAGAGGTATGTACACATGGCTGTCAAGATGCTCAACGTCCCCTCCCTTCCCAACATTCCGTGGCAGGAGAAGCCGGCTGACTACAAGCTTTCCTCCCCCGTCTGGCGTTACAGCGAGAACCCCGTCATGGGGCGCAATCCCACGCCAGAAATTGCCCGCATCTTCAACTCCGCCGTTGTACCGTGGGAGGATGGCTACATTGCCGTTCTGCGCGGCGAGCAGGTCAACGGCATCCCATATGTCTACCTCGGACATTCCAAGGACGGCATTCACTGGGACGTCGAGCGCGAAAAAGTGCCCTTTGTGGATGACAACGGCAACCCGAAAATGCCGCACTACGCCTATGACCCGCGTCTGGTGAAGGTGGATGACACCTACTACATCATTTGGTGCACCGATTTCTACGGTGCTGCCATCGGCATGGCAAAGACGAAGGACTTCAAAACCTTCACGCGCATCGAGAACCCCTTCATTCCCTTCAACCGCAACGCCGTCCTGTTCCCGCGCAAGGTGAACGGCAAGTTTAAGCTCCTGTCCCGCCCGTCCGACTCCGGCCACACGCCTTTCGGTGATATTTTCATCTCCGAATCGCCCGACATGGAGTACTGGGGACACCATCGCCATGTGATGGGGCGTGGCAGCAACTGGTGGGAGTCCGTCAAGATTGGCGGCGGCGCTGCCCCCATTGAAACAACCGAAGGCTGGCTGCTGTTCTACCACGGCGTCGCGACCACCTGCAACGGCTTCGTGTACTCCATGGGCGGCGCGATTCTGGACATCAACGAGCCGTCGAAGGTGCTGTACCGCTGCGAAAACCACCTGCTGACGCCGGAAGAGCCTTACGAAACGACTGGCTTCGTGCCGAACGTCGTTTTCCCCTGCGCTACATTGCAGGACGGCGACACCGGCCGCATCGCCATCTACTACGGCGCGGCGGACACCAACGTCGGTCTGGCGTTCACCACGGTGGACGAGGTTGTCACCTACATCAAGGCGCACTCCAAGCTCCAATGGGGCGACGACATCGCGCAGGACGATTTCTGATTTTGCGGGGATGTACGAGTGCGTACATCCCTCTTTTTGTGCAGGAGGAGGCGCCAGAGGCGCTGCCTCTGGACTCCGCAAGGGAGAATGAAACGGGACGAAGTCCCCTCCCTTGAC
>OLPR01001915.1_pt1 | contig 16292 bp, 19 predicted proteins | sample 1672761 | NCBI WGS metagenome assembly OLPR01 (sample SAMEA3136721, study PRJEB25190) | human gut metagenome | biome: human gut; feature: human-associated habitat; material: faeces | place: Austria | collected 2013 | reverse complement strand
CCTCCAGCCGCCGGGCCAGCAGGCTGTCCGCCCGCTGCCCCGCCTCCTCAGTTGTCACCGTCAGCCGGGTCGTTTCCATGTTTTTTGTCCTTCTTGTCGTATTTGTCGTATAAAAACAGGTAGTACACGGCCCCCAGAATGGCCCCCACCACCACGCAGCAGTCGGCAAAGTTGAACACCGGATAGGAAAATAGAGTCAGGTCGAACATGTCCACCACATAGCCCCGGAACAACCGGTCGATGAGGTTCCCCACGCCCCCGGCCAGGATCATCAGCCCCGCGATCACGCCCAGGGGATGCCGCACGATGCGCCGCACCAGCAGATACGCCACCGCCGCCATCAGCAGCACCGTCACCACCGCCAGGGCCGCGGTCTGGCCGGAAAAGCTGGACCAGGCCGCGCCATAGTTATGCACCCGGGTCAGCCGCATGACGCCCGGCCAAAACGCCGCCGACTCTCCCAGAGCCAGGTGCTCCACCGTCCAGTATTTGATAAGCTGGTCCGCCCCCAACAGGGCGGCAAACAAAAGAAAATACCACATAAGGCAGGGTTCCCTCCTGTGCAAGATACGCCAATTCTATTATTATACCTCATTTTCCCCACCATTGCAACCGCCGAAAAAGTGTACCAAATTTTAACCGCTTTGTTACCGGATTGTAACCGTTATTCACCATTTTGAGATGATTTTGCTGAGAAACTCCTGTATACTGCAAGTACAGTAAGGGAAAAACCAACATTCACCTCGGGAAAGGAGTCGCCATGAAAAAGACGGTATTGCTGCTGGCAGTGTGCTTGATGCTGGGGCTGTGTGCCTGCGGCCTGCGCGGGCAGAGCGTAGCGAGGAATATCGTCGAGCCTGTGCATTTCTCCGCCCCGGCGGTCCGACAGGACGCAGCCCCGGCGGAGGAGCCCCGGGTGACCCTGCCCCAGGGGGCCAGCCTGCTGACGGAGCAGGAGTTCCGCTGGTTCGGCGGCAGCTGCTTCAACGTGCTGCCTGCCCAGGGGCCCAACCTGTTTCTGTCTGTCTCCTTTGACCGGGCTGCGGACATGGACCTGACTGCCCTGTTCACCGGCGGTGCCGGGAGCCGGGACCTGTCCGACCGGGAGCTGTACCAGCTGGGTGCCGAGGGCTATGCCCGCCTGACGGCATCGGAGCTGGAGGATCTGCTACTGCGGTACACGGGCCTGAGCCTGGCGGATATGTCCGACGCGGCCTTTGACGGCCTCACCTATCTGGCGGATTTCGACGCGTACTACGGCCCTGCCGGTGACGCGGGCTACGTCCGCTTCCAGTATGGGTACCACAGCCCCGATGGTACCGTGACCCTGCGCTACGCAGGCGGCAGCGTGACCCTGCATCAGGATGCGGGCCGCTGGCTGGTGGTCTCCAACGTCCTGGACTGACAGGCGTTTTCAGATAGCAGGCAGAAGCGTTTGCGTGGTTTTCTCTCGTAGTTCTCTTTTCATCTTCTCTCTTTTCTCCGCTGATTCTCATCTTCTTTCATCTGCCAGAGGGCGGCTCCTGATAAAGGGGCCGCCTTCTGGCAGGTCTGCTTTTCTCCTGTCCCTCCCCTGCCGAAAATTTCATTTTGGAGCCGTATCCGCCGTTTTGGAGTGGATACGGCTCCTGCCTTTGCGTATACTATCCTCATACAAGGCGTCCGGGAGACGCTGTTTTTACAAATCAGTAATTAAAGCGCTTTAACCATAGAAGGGAGATCGCTATGAGCGTTGTAATTTTGGGAGGAAACGAGTGTATGGAGCGGCGGTATAAGGAGCTCTGTCAGACGTACCGGTGCCAGGCCAAGGTATTCACCAAGCCTGCCGGGGGCCTGCGGAACAAGCTGGGCAGCCCCGACCTGATGATTTTTTTCACCGGCACCATGTCCCACAAGATGGTGCAGGGGGCCCTCAGCCAGCTGAAGGGCCAGAACACCATCATCGAGCGCTGCCACACCAGTTCCCTGTCCGCTCTGCGGGGAATTCTGGAGAAGCACGCAGGATGAGACCGGCGGAGGAGACGGTGGTGCGCCAGTGCGCGCCCACTCTGGCCGGCATCAAGACCGGCAGTCTGTTTCCCTGCCCCTATGACTCCCGTCAGCAGCTGCTGGCGGACATCCGGCGAATGAACCGGGTGCTGGTGCCCCGGGGGCTGTGCCTGCTGCCCATGCGGCTGGGCCAGGGAAGGGCGCTGCTGTATCTGTACCGGCCCCAGGCCCTGCGCCGGGATCTGGACGACGATCTGTCCTGCCGCCTGCTGCGGCAGGCGGGCTACCCCTGCGGCAGCTGCGGACAGTGTGTGGCGCGGCTGGTGCAGCGGCTGCGCACGGAGGAGGAATTTCCCCACGAGGTGGGGCTGTTCCTCAGCTACCCGCCGGAGGATGTGCAGGGGTTCATCGACCACCGGGCCGAGGACTTCAAGTGCGCCGGGCTGTGGAAGGTATACGGCGACGAGCAGCAGGCTCAGCTTCTGTTCGACCGCTTCCGCCGCTGCACCCAGCGCTACTGCGCCCTGTGGCAGACCGGCTACCGGCTGGAGCAGCTGGCAGTGGCCGTTTGACAAACCATTGGCATATTTTGAAACATATTTTTGAAAGGAAGTATATTTATGAAAAAGACGCTTGTGATCTATTGGAGCGGCACCGGCAACACCGAGGCCATGGCCAACGCCGTTCTGGAGGGCATGAAGGCCGCCGGGGCCGACGCCTCCCTGCTGACTCCCGACCAGGTGACCGCCGCCTCCCTGTCCGGTGTGTCCTCCGTGGCCATGGGCTGCCCCGCCATGGGCAGCGAGGTACTGGAGGAGATGGAGTTCCAGCCCATGTTCGACAGCATCAAGAACCAGCTGGGCGGCAAGTCTGTGGGCCTGTTCGGCTCCTACGGCTGGGGCGACGGCGAATGGATGCGCAGCTGGGAGAAGGACTGCGACGATGCGGGCATCAGCCTGGTGTGCGAAAGCATCACCTGCTGCGAGGCTCCCGACGACGATGTGCTGGCCGCCTGCCAGGCCATGGGCCGGAAGCTGGCGGAGTAACACGTCCGTGGACGTCCGGCGTATGCTGCGGCAGAAGCTCCTTTTCTGGGCCGCCGTAGCCGTCCTGACCCTCCTGGCCGCCCTGCTGAGTTGAATATGGGATAAGGTGAAAGGCTTCGGGCGCCCCCGGGGCCTTTCACCTTCTTTGCCCGGGGAAAATTTTTGCGGAACGCTCAAAAGTGAGCTGCTGTATCTGCAAATCAAAACCCCCGGGGTCTCTTGTCATGCAAGAGGCCCCGGGGGTGCTGTTTTATTTTGCCGCTTAGGTTTTTTCTTTTTGGCTTACGCCTCCCGCTCCTTGCGCTTGAGGACGAAGGCTGCGGCCAAGGCCGCCACAGGCAGGGCGATGATCCAAACCAGCACGCCGGTATCGCCGGTGGCGGGGGTATTGCTGCCGCCGGTCTGAATGGTCACATCGGTCATGTCATAGAGCCGGGTCTGGGCGTTTGCGAAGCGGTAGTAGGCCGCCAGGGCGTAGTAGCCCTGCTCGGTGGCCATGCCGTCCAAGTCGCCGCCAGCGGTGTGCCGGAAGCCGCCGCCGGTGACATAGAAGCTGGAAAGGGCATCCAGGACGGTGAGGCCGTTCTTCACAAAGCGGCTGTCCGCGATGGGATCGATACCCAAAGCGGTGAGAGCTACGATGACCTGAGCGCAGGACTCGCTGTTCACGGTGCCCCAGCTGCCAAAGCCGCCGTCAGTGCGCTGCAGGGCGGAAAGGGCCTCCAAGGCCTTATCCACAGCGGCTTTCACGGTCTCGTTGGTCTTATAGTAGGGGGCCAGGGCCTGGATGGCCATAGCGGTCATGTCGGGGTCGGCGTTCTCGCCGCTCAGGTTCCAGCCGCCGTCGGGAAGCTGGGCGTCCAGGATCACCTGAATCAGCTTCTCCCGGGTCACATCGCCCATGGTGGGGTAATTGTGGCTATCCAGGGCAATAAGGGTGAAAATGGGGCCGTTGATGCCCTGCTTCTGCACATAGGCCATGTTATCCAGGCCCTTCAGCAGATTGTGGCCGCCCACATTGGTGACATCCTTGCCGATGGCCGTCAGGGCCAGGATCACCCGGGCGTTGTCGGTGACCTTCGCCCGGTGCAGACGCTCATTGGCGTCAGCCTTGGCCTTCACATACTCCACCACATTGTCATAGTACCCGGTGGGCACGGTGCGGCCGCTGCGGGCCAGGCCGATGACCATCCACTCGCCGCCGGTGGAGTTCACCGTGGGGGTGCCCAGGCCCTGGATGAAGTCGCCGGTGGTCTTATAGATGGTGTCCAGATTTGCCATGAGGTCCGCGTGCTTGAGCCGGTTGAGCTTGATAATCGCGGCGTTCAGAGCAGCCACCTTGTCGGCATCCACCAGGGCCTTGTCCTCGTCGGAAAGGGCATCGTAGGCGGACTTGGCGGCGGTGATGGCGGCCTCACTGTCCAGGGTGACATCGGCGCCGATGGCGTCAATAAGGTCCTCCACGGTCTCGATGTCGCCCTTCAAAACGGTGATGGTCAGATCGCTGATCTCCATCCGATAGAACTTCGCATACTTATCCAGCCATTCGTATCCGCCGCTTCTGTGGGTAACATCCAGATAGCCGCCGTAAATTCTGTAGGTGCCCGCCGGGGTGGTCTTGGGCACGGTGAAAGTGATGCTCTTGAGCGCCACCTCGGGGCCGACGGGGGTAGTGCCCTCGCCCTCCCAGGAGTCGCCGCCCTTGGACCACTTGGAGAAAATATACTCCGCACCAGGGATGTTGGTGGAGTAGTTCAGCAGGCAGTACTGCAGCTTATAGTCCTGGGCCAGCTGCTCGATGGGCAGCGTGGGGATGGAGATGGTAAGCTTGTCCCCGGCCTTGACCTGGCCGCCGTTCTCGGCCACGGTCTCATACTTGGGCTCTAACTTGAAGTTGGGGTTGTTCTCCACCTGCAGCGTAATATCTGCCAGCATACCGAAGCCATAGCGGGTGGAGGCAGCGATACCGCCGGTGTTGCCCTGATCGCCCTCGCTGCCGGGATTGGAACCGTAGCCCCGGTTATCGGAGCTGCCCTTGGTGAGGGTGATCGTGCCGGATTCCGTCAGATAGGCCGCAACGCGGGGCTGGAAAGAAGTCTGTTTCTTTCCAGTGTCCGTAACGCGATAGATGTCGTGCTGGTTGTCTGTATTTACCACGCTCTGCATGGGCATATCCGTATAGAACACCGTCGTGGACGCGGGGTTATAAATACGGAGGATCTTGTGGATATTGGTAGGCCGGCCGATGATCCAGATACCCGCCGTATCGCCGGTGCGCAGATCCTCACCGGGGCGGGAGATGTTCTCCTGCACATAGCGGGTGACCTTGCCCTTGAGGGAGTAGACCTGGGTGACAGTGTGGCCCTGATAGTCGGCGGTGACCTCGATGCCGTTGTAGCCGTCCTTGAGGAGGATGGTCACATTGCCCTTGGCGTCGGGGGTGTAGTCGGTCTTGACGGGGGTGCCGTCTTTGTTGTACTGGAGGTAGTTATAGACGCTGACCTTGGCGTTGGTGCCGCTTACCTTGAAGGTAAAGGGTGCGCCCTGGGTGCCGTAGTCATAGGTCCAGTTGTCGTATTTGCTGGTGTTGCTCAGAGAGGTGAAGTTCGTCAGATTCTTGTTCAGATCCTGGATAGCCGTCTCCTCGGGGCTATTGACATGGACGGGAATTTCCGGAATCTGCCCATAGAAATTGCCCGCCTTATCCGTAAAGGTGACGGTGAAGGTGGTGGTGCCCGCCTTCTTGGGCACCAGGTAGTACTTCATGGCCGGTAAAGTACTGCCGCCGCCCAGACCGCCATCCTTATAGACATCCTCCACTTCCTTGATCTCGAAGATGCTGTCATCCTTGATGTCAAATTTCAGAATGCCGGGCAGGGTATAGGGCAGACCTTTTTCTGCCGCATATCCAGCAGGATACAGCGTCGTAGGCCGGTTCGTCCAAATCTCCCGGAATACGGCAGGATAATAGGTGTCCTCGTGGCCCAGGTCCAGGTTATAGTGGTTGGCCGACATCATAAAGTCGTCGTAATACTCCGTGGGCTTGCCGATGGAGCTGCCGTCCAGAATGGACTGCTCGTTGACGGTGCGGTATGCCTCTTCATAGGCTGCCTTGCTCGTGCCAACCTCTGCCCGCTGGGCATCGGACAGCTCCAGATACTTCACCTGGGCCTCCTGCACAGCGTCGTAATACTGGGCATAGTTTTTCGCCGTGACTTTCCCGGCGAAGGTGTTTACCAGGTTGTCCCATGCCTGAATACCGTCCTCGTGACGCTTTTTCAGCTCCTCCACGCGGGCCACGGAATCCTGCAGCTTTTTCAACGTCTCCGCGGACAGCTGCTTCTTTTCCTCGTCGGTAAAACCGGCATAGGCGCGCTGATAGCTCATGACGATCTTGTAGTGATCGGCATACGTCAGATTATCGGTGCTCGGCAGAGCGCTGATAAAATCGGTCAGCTCCGCCGGGGTGGTCTTGACCACAATCACCGTAATAGTGGTGTGGATCTCGATCTTGGGATTCTTTTTGTCGACACCGACGATGTCAATGACCGTCTTGTCCTTGGTCAGAGTTACCGGCTTCTTGACAAATGCCATCATGGCCTGCTTACCGAAGTTAGCCTGCTTGACATGAACCTCGCCATCCACAAGAATCTGCGTTTTTAAGGTGTTCAGGTCACCGGCCTGCATGGCATCGGAGAATTTATTGATGCCGAAGCTGCCCACCTGCGGGGACACATAGACGATATAATTCCAGCAATTTCGGGAATAACCGGTTTCGCCCGTGCGGTTGCCGTCCTCATCCGCCTGAAACAGCGTACCCTCCGGATAGCCGTAGAACACATTATCTGTATTATAGGCAGGCTTGCCAAAGAAGTTAAATGTACCCCAGACATAATTGCCCGGCTTGGTGAGGGTCAGCTTGTAATTCTCCGTGCGGCCCTGGGCGGTGACGGCGATGTAGAAATAGGCCGAGCCGCTGCCGGTGAACTGGGTGGCGGCGGTGGAGGCCACGCCGTTTTTAAAGTCCGCCAGGACCTTGCCGCTGCTGCTCTTGAGCTGGGCGGTGGCCCCTGCGGGCAGGTCGGAGAGCGTCACGGTGAAGCCGCCGTCGTTATACTGCTTGAGATGGGTATAGTTTGCCAGCTTGCCGGTGAAGCCGGCGGTTTCCTTGTCAAAGGTCAGGGCCACTTTGGTACCGGCGGAGCCGTCCTGATGGATGGAGGTGAGGGATACATTGTCGCCGGAGAGGAGGGTGCCCGCCGCCTGGAGGGCGATGGTGTAGGTCTCCGGGGCGGTATCGCCGTCATTGCCCACCTTCAGGGTGATGACGGTGCCCACCTGAACGGGAATGGCGTCCTTGCGGCCATACTCCGTGCCGCCCACATAGATGCGGACGCGATTCTGCTTGTTGCTGGCCGTGGGGGTGACGGTGAGGGCGGTGACGCCCTCGGGCAGAATCATGGTATAGTCATGCACGTTGCTGGAGAATGCCGGGATCAGCTCGCCCGCGCTGAGGGCGATGGCCTTGAGGCTCTTGTCGCTGGTGTCGAAGGAGCCGCCGATGTCCGCGCCCAGATTGCAGGTGTGCTGCACGGCGATCTCGTCGCCGGATTTCAGCTTGCCGTTGGCCACGGTGTATTTGGCGAAGCCCTCGCTGGTAAACCAGTCGTTGAGCGTGCCCATCCAACCGGAATCCTTCGACGCGTCCTTCTCCTTGATGCCGTTGATTTCGCTGATGTAGCCGGTGTCCGCGCCGGTCTGGGTATAGCCCTTGGCCGTCAGCGCGTCCACGATGCAGCTCATCATGGTGGAGTCAGCCTTGAGGGTGACCCACTCGTCCACCAGCGTCCCCTCCCAGGGTGCGCCGTCGGCCTTGGTCCAGGTGGTGTTTTCCACCGTCACATGGACCTGGCCTGTGTGGTCGTCCGCCGCCAGCACGCTCACGGGAAGCAGTGACAGCGCCATGATAAGCGCCAGCAGCAGAGAAATGATTCTCTTTTTCATTTCTTTTTCCTTTCATTCTTTTTATTTATGTAAATGCCGAAGCAATCACACACTTTTTGTCATTGCGAGGGCGCACCGCGCCCGTGGCAATCCGTAATACCCTATATCTCACGCCCCCTGTTTCCCTCCCCCCGGGCCGCGTCCTCTACAGCACGGCCCGGGTCTCGGGAAAAAGAAAGGAACGACAAATAGCGCAAAAATTTTTCTGGAAAGCGGGACGGGAAAGGTCTGCCGTCCCCCCCCGCCCCGGCGGCTTGAAATGGTGCCTGGCAGCAAAAAATCACCCGGCCGCCATAGGCAGCCGGGTGAAGCAATTTCGCAACAACTTTGGCCCCGGTACTGGCAACGGCCCGGGAGCAACGCCTTGCGTATCTGGCTTAGCCGAATAAATCGGCATCACAGTGACCGTCTCGCGGGGCCTCTCACCCCATTCCGCCGCCGGGATAAACCCGGCTCACGCTGCCCCGTTATTCAGTTCGAGTGCATTATAGCACAGGATATGACATATTGCAATGGAGAAACCTCCGTCATTCGCCCCGACTTGACATCTCCCGGTGCATATCTTGCGAAAGCCTAATCTCGCAGCCTTCCGGTGAGGTCCACACCCCGGTGTGGTCTCAGGCATTCATGGGCCCCGTAGGGCATTCTGACCCCCTGTACGAAGGCAGTCCCATGGAGGCCGACAGTTTTTGGCGCTGTACCGGCAGCGCGGGTGTGCGCCCTTCCGTTGAAAGCGGAAAGGACACAAATGAACGACTCAGTCGTTATCATCTACAACGGTGCGCAAGTATCGGTGCCAAAGGAGGTCGCAGACTTCCTGGAGCAGGATCGGAAGCGGGAACAGGCACAGGAAAAGCAGGACGAAGCCGCACAGACCATGGGCAGCTTCATGGCACAGGTGATGTGAGCTGATCAAACTGCACCACAATAACAAACTAGAGCTCCTACCCCATGGGCAGGAGCTCTAATTTACTCATTTCACCGCATCCAGAGTGTCATGGCTACCAACAGGACGCCTAGAAAACCGAAGCTGATGGCGGAGAACAGCACCATGAACCGCCCCGTCTGCCCCTTGACGTGCTTTGTGTATTCCCGGAAAGTGATCAGGCTGGCCAGTGACGCCACCAGCGTCCCCGCGCCGCCGATATTCACGCCCACCAGCAGTCCTCGATAGTCGTCGGTGAACCGGCTCAGCAGGATGGCTGCCGGTACGTTGCTGATGACCTGACTGGTCAGTGCCGCCACCGGCATGGCCCCGTGGGTGAGCAGCTTCCGGAACAGCTCACGCACCGGCTCAATCCGCGCCATGTTGCCCGAAAAGGTGAAAAACGCCGCAAACGTCACCAGCAGTCCCCAGTCCACGCCCAGCAGCACACGGCGATCCAGCACCAGCAGAGCCACCACGATAACGAGCAGTCCCAGCCAGTAGGGGATTCCCCGCAGCACCATAGCCACCGCCACGCAGAACAGTACGCCGTATACCGCAGTACGACGCTTGTCCGGCAGTGTCTCCTGCCGGGGGACAGTCAGCCCTTCACGGGGCAGAAACAGACAGCACAGCAGGATCAGCGCCGTGGACAGCAGGAACGGCGGCAGCATAATGGACAGGAATTCCCCGTTCGGGATGTTGTAGTGGTTGAACAGATACAGGTTCTGGGGATTGCCGAAGGGCGTCAGCATACCGCCCAGGTTGGCGGCGCAGTTCTGCAGAATGAACGTCAGCGCCGTCCATTTCGTCTGGCCGGTGCGCTCCAGCACAAACCAGCTGAGGGGCAGGAACGTCAGCAGTGCCGTGTCGTTGGTCAGCAGCATGGAGCCCACCAGCGTGATACCTACCAGCGCCGTCACCGCGCCGCGTGTGGTGTGGAACACCTGCACCAGCCTCTGCGCCAGCAGAGGAAACAGTCCCACGCGGCGCAGCGCACCCACCACCGCCAGCACGCACAGCAGGCAGGATAGCGTTTTCACATCGTAGTAGCCAAGATAGGCCGCGTCAGGCGGCACGAACACCGCCGTCACCGCCGCGGCCAGCACCGCAATCACCGGCATGGCGTTGGCCTTACACCATCGTAACAGCTTCATAAATACCTCGCACAGCCTCGTAAGAGGCAGAAAGAATCAACGGCAGGTACTGTAGCATATCCTGCCGCAAAATACAAGAACGCGGCGAAACAAAGAAAAGGCCTTTCAGAATAACGGCTTTTCCGTCCGCTCCTCTTTCACCCTTTCCGCGTATTTCCGCGTGTGGGTCACGGTGTGGGTCAGGCGGTTGCCCCACATTTTGATCCGGACATAAAAGTGCGTTTTTCCAACAAAAAAACACCGAAAACGAAAGTTTTCGATGCTTTTTGGAGCTGCTGGGCGGATTCGAACCGCCGACCTCATCCTTACCAATGGCATTTTTGCCGTGGTGAGCCGTTGCGGAATGGCCTGAAAAGTAAGGAATTGCAAGGCTTTTCTGATTTCGGCTTTTGAAAAATTAGCTACTGTTTTGAGCCGTTTTGAATTGTTGGTAGCTAAAAAGTAGCTATGCGCTACTGCCTGAATAAGCCCGCTTATTGTCCTGCGGATTGTCCACGGACTGTCCGTGGACAGTCTGCGGACAGTCACAGAATGCAGCTATTTCCAATTACCGTTCAGTAAGAAATCAGAGGAAAAAACGAAATCGTTATAATATCCGTAAGAATCCACACAAACGCGATTCTGAATGCTATAATGCGCTTGCAGACGTTCAGAGGGAGGAGGTTTTCATCATGGACATGACCGCACGTTTCAAGGCATACAAAGACCTGAACCGGGAAATTGACCTGCAAATTGAACGGCTGGAGCAGATGGAGGCGAAAGCCGGTTCTCCATCCACTCCGAACCTGTCAGGAATGCCTAAAGGCTCCAGCTTTCAGCATGACAGAATGGCCGATGCCGTCGCCAGAATCGCCGATCTGCGGAGCGAAATTGATTCCCTCATAGCGGAGCGGGACGCAGAGCAGAAAGCCCTTGAAGCCCTTATTCGGCGATTGCCGAACGCCGATAGGCGGCTTGTGCTGCGGCTGCGTTATCTCGATTCGGAGGAATGGGAAGATGTGCTTTTCATTGCATACGGAGGAAAGCCGGATTTCAATGAAAAATACGACAACTACAAGCAGCGGGTATTCCGCCACCACAAGCAAGCGTTGGCAGAGCTGGAGGCAATTTCAGAAAACGAATAGGAGGATTTTTCACATGGACAAGACAGCAGTATTTCTCAGAATCAGAGCACTGACTCACGCCCTCGACATGATCTTTTCTAATGCGGATGATGGGCTGTCAGAGGATGCGAACACCATTTCCATGATGCTTGTGGAGCTGGTGGACGAATACGACCGAATGCGGACGGCAGAGGCAGAATAACGGAGAACGTCAGAAGAGCGGAGGCACAAGCCCCCGCTCTTCCTATTTCCAGCCCGTTACAGCCGCCTGAACCGTTCTTTGATGCGCTGCCGCTATTCTTTCCCTGTCAGAGCTTCCAGCGCCTTCTGCGGCCTCTGAGAGGCTTTTCTGGCTACTCCTCCCAATCCGGAATAGAGGCGACCCACTCGTCGGCAAGCGTGTGAGCTGCTTCCTTATCGGCAATCAGGTATTCCAGCCGCTTCTCGTAAATCTTATACTGCGGATTTTCGCCCAATGTATCGCGGATGAACTCCGCCGCTTTCAGATTGCCGTCAGCAGCCATTTGAACGGCCTTTGCAATAATCAGCATAAGGTTTGTGCAGTCGCTTTCTGCAATGCCGTATTTCTGCAAAAGCGCCGCCTGTTCTGCGCCGACAGGTAACTGCAAGATGAGCTGTGCAGCGTCTTTCATGGTGCGCTTGCGCCGCCGAACTTTTCCGCTTTCCCTGCCGCCCTTTCGGGCGATTTCTCTTTGCTCTTCCTTTGTTCGCTCGTTCATCGGAATCAGATTCTTGTTCATATTCTCACCTCCCTGCCTGAGATATAAAGCACCTCCTGAACCGTTGGCTACTCCGGCTCAGGAGGCGGCGCTACAGTCCGAACGCCACGAACGCCTGTAGCACTATAAACTTGACGAAAAGCAGCGCCTACAACTGCCTGTCGCCCGGTTTATTCAGTAGTTGCGAACAGCTCGGAGATCATGTTTTCGACCATCTCGGCCTGTTCGATGATGTTTCGCTCGGTTACAAGCTGCATATAGCCGTCAGTCGGCACGGAGAGCGTAGCACCGTGCAGATATTCGGTCTCTGTCTGGGACAGCTTGCGGATAAAGAGCGTATCGGCCATTTCCTGAAGCTCTGCCAGAGCGTCGCGGAACTTCTCGTATTTGAAGAGCTGGCCGAAGGTGTGCGGGAAAGTCGTGTTGCCGTACTGGTCAGCGATCTGCCGGTCACTGGGCGCGATCTGCTTTTCCAGCACGGAGCGGAACCGCTGCATGATTTCCATATCGCCGGTGAAGTCTCGGAGAATCTGCGCGGCGGTCTCGTCGCTGATAGCCGCGCCCTCCAGCTGGATGAACTGCAAGGCGTTGCTGATTCTCACGGCGTAGTCAGCGGGTTTCTCGGATGCGCTGAGCGCGGGAACCGCCTTGCCGCTCAGATGCTCAACAACGCCACGCGCCGAAGCGTTCAGCGCCTTTGCTTTCTCGGCAGCTGCGGCCAGCAGCGCGGCCTTGTTTTCCTCGTAGACCTCGCGGAGATGTTCCGGCGTGTAGGTTTTCTCCTGCACGTCCTCTTTGTACTTCTGATTCAGCGCCCGGACATTGTCGGCAAGGCTCTGCTGTGAGGCGTTATATTTGCTGATGAGCTGCGCCAGCTGCTCCTTGATGCTGACCTCGACGGTTTCCTTGTTCATAACTGCTTTCATGGTTTATTCCTCCTATGTGTGATGATATTCTCGGCTGAACGCCGGTTTTGATGTTTTTTTCGGAGAGAAAGAACCAAAGAGAGAAGATATACACACTCTTTTTCTTTCTCTGTATCTGTTTCTGCTTCTGTATCTGCTTCTCTAACCACCCCTATACTGGAGCTATAGGGGCGGTATGGGGAGGGTATAGGGGGGCTATCCGTCTTCACGGCTCCAACGGTTATTTGCACCTCTGCGCCCTGATTCCACGCTCGCCTCGTAGTCACTGAATGCCTCGTCGATATATGGACGCATGGCACAGAAAACGTCATTTGAGAGCGGGTCAAGCTCTGGGATGGTTTTATTCTCGAAGTACGCGAAGGCTGCTTTCAGTCCTTTGCCCACGTTTTCGTCTGGTATTGCGTCGATTGTGGCCTTGCTGCTCAGAAAGCACTTGAACCATGTTGCCCGCTGTTCACGCCTCTTCATTACCTGTTTCCGCCTCCTCCAGCTCTTGCAGCAGCCGCCGCGCCGAACCCAAAGTGTAGAATGTGCTGCGGCCTCGCCGCTCCTCCTGCCGGACATAGAGCCTCAGCTCGTCCAGCGTTTCCGGGAAGAAATACCCGTCGAGGCTATTACAGACCACCACGCCAGCGCGTCGAATATCTTCAATGACTTTGCGGACGCTTCTTTCTCCGAACCCCGTTGCCCGGTGGAGGTCTCGGAGGTGTGCGCCCTGCTCCCGGCCTGTACCGATTGCGGAGAGAACAACCCGCTGCCGCTTGTTCTTATACAGCTGCGGATAGTGTTCCTTGTCGATCTGCTGATATGGCATGATTAAAACACTCCTTTCAGCTGGTGGAGCTGTTCAACGAATGCGTCAAAATTGATAAGCACCTTGTGTTCAAGGGCGATGCAGGGGACTTTTCCTTGCTTGACCAACTGGCGCAGGGCATATTCTGAGATTATCCCTGTTTTTGCCACCTGCCGCACGGTCATCATGTGAGGCAGAGAACCGCTATTTCTCATCACTGTTCACCACCTATCTCGTTAATGACAGCCAAAAGCTCCAGCTTTTCACTTTCCGAAAGCTCTTCACGAAGCATTCTCGTTAATGTTGCTTCTGAAATGTGAAGAACCTTGCATATTTGCCAGAATCTTACACCTATAGCTTTTGCTGCTGCGCGAACTTCTTTGTTTGCAAGCTGCATTTTTATCCTCCTCTTGACATTCACTTGATGATTCGCTATAATGTAATCATCATCATCAATTTCATTATAACGAATTTCTGCTGCCGTGCGGTATGTGCGCTATAAAAAATTAACAGCGAATTTCACGCCGAGATTTTCGCTGCTGCGAATGGAGGAATATAAATGGCAAATATCTCAATTGGAGAGAGAGTAAAAGACCTTAGGACTGAAAAGAAACTTACATTGAAAGAACTAAGTTGTGCAATCGCAGAAAAGACCGGAAGACACATTGCGGTAAGCACTCTAAGCACACTTGAGGCATATGGAAACGATGACATTCGAAAAGTGAAAGAACCAAGCCTTGCAATTGTAAAGGCGGTTGCAGACTTTTTCGAGGTCTCACTTGATTATCTTGTTGGTAACAGTGACGCCAAGTCTTTAGACGTTGACGTACAAGCTATTCACAAGCGGCTCGGACTTAGTGAGCAAGCTATAACCGAACTCTACACGGCTTGCAAAACAAGGCAAGTATTTTCCCTGTGGGCGCTGAATGTTCTATTGCAAGATGAAAACCTGCGTACACTTGACACTTTAGGGCGATGCCTCTCTATGGATGACAAATACACTGTCGAAAGAATAGACGGTAGCCATGTGCGAGAAAAAACAATCATGGCATTCGAGGTACAGCAGCTAATAGTCGGGATAATTGACAAAGTCCACATAGAACAGAATGGAATCATTTGCGTAAAGCATGACGGAGGCGTTGACAATGGCCAGCATTAAGAAAATCGAAGGAAAGAACGGCGTCAGCTACAAGATCACGGTTTCCTGCGGTTATGATGTCAAGGGCAAGAAACTCATTGAAACGGCCACGTTCAAGCCGGATGCAGGTCTGACGCCCAAAAAGATGGAAAAAGCCGCGCAGGACTTTGCCCACGAATTTGAATCACGGGTAAAGAGCGGCGCGGCTATGGATGGGCGAAAAGTCACCCTGCAAGTATTTGCTGACAGGTGGATTGAAGAATATGCGAAGCCGAAACTACAGCCGGGAACGGTCAGAAAATACCGTGAAGAGCTGGACGACAAAATCTTGCCTGCAATCGGACACTATAAGCTGTCGGAGATCAAGCCCCACACGGTAAACGCCTTTTTCCTCTCCCTAACGAAGGACGGCGCACGCAAGGACGGCAAGGCCGGAGGCTACAGCAAGGGCAGCATAACCAAAACGCGCAATGTGCTTTCCTCCATCCTGCGCACGGCTACGGAATGGGAGATCATCGACCGGAACCCCTGCGACAAGGTCAGAGTACAGGCAGAAAGCACCGCCGACAAGCTGAAATTCTTCACGCCGGAGCAGGCGGCGGCATTCCTCCAGTATATTGAGCAGCCTTATACCGTGCGCGTAGGAGGTCATACCAGAATTGACGATACCGGCACGCCTTACACAGTCGGCGATTATGAGATCACAAAGAATATGCAGGAGCAAATCAAGCTGCTGTTCAATCTGGCGATCTATACCGGTCTGCGAAAAGGGGAGCTGCTGGCGCTCAAGTGGTCAGACATTGATTTCCAGAACAACGTTGTTCAGGTTTCAAAGGCCGTAACCCTTGTAGACGGGAAACAGGTGTGCAAGACGCCGAAAACAAAGTCTTCCTATCGCTCGGTATCTTTTCCGCGCTTCCTTGCAGCACGTCTCAAGGCGTTGCAGCTGGCAGAATTGCAGCAGCGCTTTCAATTCGGGCAGGACTGGCAAGGCGACGACTGGGTTTTCATTCAGGAGAACGGCAAAATGATGAGCTATTCCACGCCGTATGAATCTTTTCAGGATGCAATCCGGCGATACAACGACGGCAGAGTGCCGGAGCAGCAGCTCCCCATGATTCCGTTTCATGGACTCAGACACACGTCAGCCACGTTGCTGATTGCTTCCCGGCAGGACGTGAAAACGGTATCAAGCAGACTCGGCCACGCGCAGACCTCCACCACGATGAACATATATGCTCATGCCTTGAAGGAGAGCGACCGGAAAGCAGCGGATGCGCTGGAAAATCTCCTCTCCAAAGAGGCATGAAAACAAAAAAATCCCGCTCCAGTAGCCAAATAGTAGCTAAATGGCTTTCCGGGACGGGAAGTAGATTCAAGGCAAAAAGAAAAAGCCTTGAAAATCAAGGCTTTTTCTTGGAGCTGCTGGGCGGATTCGAACCGCCGACCTCATCCTTACCAAGGATGCGCT
>OLPR01001913.1_pt1 | contig 16293 bp, 9 predicted proteins | sample 1672761 | NCBI WGS metagenome assembly OLPR01 (sample SAMEA3136721, study PRJEB25190) | human gut metagenome | biome: human gut; feature: human-associated habitat; material: faeces | place: Austria | collected 2013 | reverse complement strand
CCTGCTTCTGTTCTTAAAAGCTGCCAGCTATTCCAGATATATTTCAGTAGGGCTTACCATTTTAAGCATTCTTGTTGTGCTGTGGATCGTGAATAGAGAGATCAATCCTTCTTACAAGCTGGCCTGGGCAATGCTGATCCTCAGTCTTCCTATTTTCGGGCTGGTACTTTATCTTGTATTTGGACAGTCCAGGATCGCCAGGACCATGCAGATGCAGTTTAATGAAATGCTTGTACAGACCAGTGATTATTTGAAAGATGATTCAGACACCAGAGAGAAGCTGGAGGCGGCAGATCGCTCAGCCTGTATACAATCGGATTACATTTTTCGTTCTTCCGGATATCCGGTACATGAGAATACTACAGCTGAGTATTTTCAGGTGGGTGACGATATGTTTCCTGTACTTATCAAAGAACTGAATCAGGCAAAGCACTATATTTTTATTGAATACTTTATTATCCATGATGGAGTAATGTGGCGGACCATTCTGGATATCCTGGAGAAAAAGGTTAAGGAAGGGGTAGATGTACGGCTGATCTATGATGATATGGGATGCCTTACAACGCTTCCTCACAAATATTATCTTCAGCTCCGTGAAAAAGGGATCAAGTGTGAGGTATTTAATACCTTCCGCCCCATTTTGAATATTGTTCTGAACAATCGTGACCACCGAAAGTTCTGTATCATTGACGGATATGTAGGATTTACAGGCGGGATCAATCTTGCCGATGAGTATATTAACCAGAAGGAAAGGTTCGGACATTGGAAGGATACTGCAGTTATGCTGAAAGGCGAGGCTGTCTGGAATATGACAGCCATGTTCCTTCATATGTGGAAGGTAGTGACAAGATCCAGAGATTATGCCGAATTTGACCATTACCTGCCTCATACATGGCACAAGGATCAGTTTGAAAGTGACGGCTTTGTTCAGCCATTCTGTGATACGCCGCTGGATGGAGAGACGGTTGGTGAGAATGTATATCTGAATATCATTAACAGAGCCAAACATTATGTATATATCTGCACCCCCTATCTGATCATTGATAATGAGATGATGACTGCTCTTTGTCTTGCTGCCAAAAGTGGTATTGATGTAAGGATTATGACACCGGGTATCCCGGATAAGAAGATGGTTTTCCTGCTGACACAGTCCTACTATAAGCAGCTGCTGGAGGCAGGGGTGAAGATTTATGAGTACCAGCCAGGCTTTCTTCACGCCAAGTCCTTTGTGTGTGATGATGAACTGGGAGTTGTGGGTACCATCAACCTGGATTACCGCAGCCTGTATCTTCATTTTGAAGATGGAGTATGGATCTGCCGTAATAAGGTAGTTATGGATATTAAAGAGGATTTTGTGGAGACATTGCATTATTGTTCACCTGTGACTTTGGAATTTTGCAAAAACCGAAATATTTTTGTGCGGATCATGCAGAATATCTTAAGGCTTTTTGCACCCATGTTGTAATATGCGAATGAAATCCCTGTGGATTCCTGTTGGTAAGATTTGCCAATAAGGATCTACAGGGATTTTTTGTGCAATAAATGATGCCAAATCTAAATAAGGAATGTGAAAATTGTTATGAATCCATGAAAAGTTATATAGAGCAGATAAAGGAAGAAAAGTATAATATCGTTTATAGTGCAATTGCAGGATTTTTATAAGGCACACAATGAGGGAGGCAAACATGTTGAGAAGAAAATTATGGAACAAAATGATAGCCTTAGGGCTTTGCATCTCCATGGCAGTGGGCGGAAATGCAGCAGGCTTTTTGACAGAAAGCATGGCATATGGATCTGAATTTTCTGATGGAGAAGAACAGAACCAGAAAGGATCAGAGGAAGCGGATCCATCACCGGCAGAAGAACCTGAAGAAATTGATATATCTGATGAAGAAGGACCTGAAGACATAAATGAGCCTGAAGAAGCTGATCTTTCCAGCCAGATTCAGGAGGCAGAAGATGCACCTGAGGACGTACAGGAAATCACGGATGTGCCTCAGGAGGAACAGAGCACAGACCAGGATGAACAGGAATATACAGAAGCAGAGGAATTTCTGGATGATCCGGACCTGCTTGAAACCTCCAATCAGCCTGTAGATGGGATAAAGGATATAATTGATGTGAATAACCCGGAGTGCGGGATTATTTATGATATTGATACAACAGGTATGACATTGGATGAAACATACAATGACATTTTCCTAGATGGAAACTATAGATATATGTCTTCTATGTATTACAATGGCATATGGTATGAAGAAAGTCATGGGTATCTTTTATATGGCTGGAATGATATAGAAAAGAAGTATGAATTTTTAGTTGCAAAAGAAATTAGTCAGAGTACAATCAGACTTTTGAAGCAACTGGAACAATATGGAGATGCAGATAAATACAGCAAGTATCGTATGATAATAATGCCATTTTATTACCACGTCTATCCGAAGAAATATATTCCTGCAAGCATACTTATAAAATATAAAGCCAAATGGATAGATAATATGAATTATTCGGTAATAGATAATATGGTTTTTTATGAAAAGAAACAAACATCAGATGCAGGCAATGGCAGCCCCATGCCAACGATGCCAGACACTTGGGAGACAAATTATTCTGCGCCTGAAGATTCTGTGAGATTAACCGATTCTGATTTACGTGTTGTTACGCAAATTCAGAATATTCAATCACGTAAGGCGGTTTCTTATAAAGAAAGCGGACTTCCAGATGGAAGCGTAATGGTTGCAAATACCGGTGAAAAGGATGTGACAATTAAGGCGGAAGTAGAACTTACAGGGAAAACTGAATTTGTTGACGATAATGGGGACTGTAAAATATTCGATAATTCATCAGATGCATATCATTGTGGCTTGAAAGGCACATTGTATGAGAAAAATGAACAGGGAAACTGGAAAGAAATAGAGAACAGCAGGTCTTCTATTTCTTTGGGAGAAAAAAGAACATTAAGACCTGGTGACGCTTATGTTGTGTATGCACCGGTTTCAGCTCTTTATAATTACCAGGTATGGATAAAACCTCAGGTTCAGGAAGAGGAATTGTCTATAGAGTATAAAGAACTGACAGAAGGGAATGTGTGGAAACAGTCAGGAGAAAAGTGGACTGCTGTATTGTCCTCAGATAGTGAACTGGAAGAGTCGCCAATACTTGGTATTCAAGCAGAAGAAGCTTCGCTTCCTACATATAAAGAGAATGGGCTACCTAACTATGCGCTTCTTGTACGCGGCGCTCCAAATACCGGAACAGTTACCGGATACGATGGAGTTGAAAGATATCCAGGGTATTTTATAAGGGTGAATCCCTGCTGGGACAAAAATCATAACAATCAGCCAAATAATTACCAGAACTCTGCACTTCGAGCTGTGTGTATTTATTATAAACTGAATCAGGAAACCGGAAAGTATGAACTGGAAGAAGAATATAAGAGACCAGGCGAACATGGATCTTATACTACTGATGCAATAGAAATATATACAGATACTTCCGATTATGTTCATTGTTTTTATGTAGATCCGGAGCCTGATGAAGTAGTGGCAGTAATTCCTTTGGATTGTACAGTGCCTGTTGAATTTGGATATTCTTCCAATAAGCTAGCAGATTATTTAAAGAAATGCAGCCGTAATTACTGTTTTCAGTATCAGGTATTCCTGAACAGTACTCAAGATTGGAAGATAACAGGAGTAACATCCCTGGACGGAGAAAGTACCCCATATTACAGTGATGACATGGTAAAAGGAAGCTGGCTGACCTTTGGACATGATCCGGCAGATCATAAAGGTACTGCAGGGGCAGATCTTATGGTTTCCGTAAAAGAGCAGACAGATGGAACGGTTCTGGAGTATGGGGCAGATGGGCTCCCAAATATCGGACTTCGATTAGAGGTGGGCGATATTCCGGACACCGGTTTGGACGGACTGTTGAAGGTAAATATCTCAGTGCCTGAAGCATACAAAAATGGCGAAGCTGGAATGGGATACAGTACAAATGAACAGTACAGGGGTTCTGATACGTATGAATGGCGATACCAGATTACCGGCAGGGGCGGAACCAGGATGCTGGCAGCACAATACAGGCTGGGAGATGAGGGAATCTATGAAGAGAAAGAATATCAGATCCTGAATGTTTCCTCTGAAAAGAAAACCGGTTTTGATCTTTCAGATTTGGATCTTCAAAAAGGAGATATTATCTGTATCCTTCCTTACAGCCCGGAGTATACGGGAAGTTATGTTGTAAGAGAGAACTCAAGCTATGATAGAAGAAATGTTTATTCTAACGGATATTATAGATGGGGTGGTTTGGTTCTTTCCGAGGCGCAGTATGGAAGCAGTCAGAAGATCAGATATTTTAATTTTGATTATAATGTAGAATTGTCTGGAAATGAAGAGAACCTTATGCTTACAGGGCAGGATGATACCCAGATCCAGAAGGAAGGCCAGGTTTTTTATGGCATCAAGTCAGTCAGTGATGATGGGCTGAGTCTTCAGAAAGCAGAATTGTCTGTAAAGGAAGATACAAGGGAGGATAAGTGCGGGATCGGAGAAAACGGACTTCCTAATTATGGGATCATTGTCCTGCCTGGGGTTGGAGAAGAGGAATTGCTGCTTTCTTCAGATAATCTTGGATCAGGAGAATATGATTATTATATAAAAGAGTATTATAAAAAGGGAGAGGATGGGATTTATACTCCTCATTCTGATACAGTAACTGTATATCGAGCGAAAAAAACAGGGGACAGGATCAAGAAGGTTAATGAAGAAACAGATCCTTCTATCGTGGTGGTTATAAGACCAATCCTTCCATCGGCTGCTTTAAAAAAGAAATCGTTTACATCGGATTATTACAATGGTGCATCTTATCGGGAGTTTCAGCAATCTGATGGACTATTTGAAAAAACAGACAGCAGTGGTAAAATCCTGTATCCTCAGAATGGTACGGTAAAATATAGGTTCTGGAAATATAAAATGGATAGCAGTTATGAGGATTCCGGTTGGGTATACAGTTATTATTATCTTGGATCTATAAAAAGATGGAAGGATCAGAACTGGGAGAGCACAGAGCCTGTTACATACAGCACAAGCCGTACTCCTTATGGTATTTCAGGAACTCTTGATCTTGGGGATCAGAAAGAAAGAAATCATGTGCTTCAGGCAACTGATTGGGGATCAACAACCCTTTACAGTACAGATTTAAGTGAAAATGGCCTTCCCTATGAAGGTCTTGTGATCCAGAATAAAAATGTAGGCGGAACCTCTGATGAGATGGCAGAGATCAATGTTCGCCTGGATATGTCAGAACTGGGAACCGGAGGCGAACCATCCCTTGGCCGTATGCATTTCTGGGCCTGGCTGTATCAGAAGGACGAAAATGGAGTATGGCATAAGGCTGATAATAAACATGACTATGGCGACTGGATCAACCTGGGAGTTCCTGGCAAAGGCTGGGGTTATTGGGAATCAGGGGATCTGGATGCTGACTATGGTTATACAGTACACGCTCATTTGAAAGATAATGAAGCCATTGTGATTCTGCCTCAGTATCGTCTGTGTGATTTTTCATATACTGTGTCTTTGAATAACAGTAAAGATTTTGATATAATCACGGAGAAATGCCAGCTACCTGCAGATGTACAGTTGTCCGGCAGACAGACATATAAAGGCACAGTTTTCCAGTGGCCGAATCAGGATAATCCGGCTACCCATCTGGTATTGGCAACTTCACCTAAGAATACAGCTTCCGGTGAAAACGATACAGCTTCCAGACTGACAGACGTAAGATCTTTGCCTGTTACATTGTTTGATTATGATTTCGGAAACTGGGAAGGCTTTGAACTGGCAAAGCAGAGTGCACAGTACAGGTTCCGGTACGATCCGGTAAATGTAAAAAATACACCTGTGAATTCTATTTACAATACTGTTTTCCCGGGGATTGTGAAGAATCAGCTGGGAGAGGATGGGCTTCCGGTGCTTAATTACACCACACCGTTTTCACTGTTTGACCAGACTCAGGCGGCAACTCCGGTAAATGGGGGTACAAAAACAGTTTACGCAAATGTTGGATTTGATTTTGTATATGATCCGGCTTCCAATGAATACAGTTATCAAAGCAGTCTGAACCATGCAGGCTATGATGCTGGCACAAATAAGATCTACCAGTATGACAAGGCTCTTGGTATTGACGGATGGGGTAGTAAAGGAGCTGGTTTCCTGCCGTTTAACAGTTTTCAGGATGAAGGCGTATGGGGAACAGCAGATAAAGGCACGGAAGGGATCTATCTGCTGGATCAGATGAAAACTGTAGATTATCATTTTGGAATGAGCATGGAAAAGGATTTCCTGATCCCGGAAAACGGAACTGTTGCAGTTACAGATGCACAGGGAACTGTTAATGACAGGAAAGACCTGGTATTCTCCTTCAGCGGGGATGATGATGCATGGCTTTTCATTGACGGACAGCTTGTGCTTGATATGGGTGGTATCCATGAGGCAGTTTCCGGAAGCATTAATTTTACAAAGGGAATCTATACTGTTACCAGCAGTGTGACCGGTGATGTACAGACCGGTTCCCTGTCTGATATTTTCGCAGGATATCCAAAGGCAATTGGGGCATTTGACGATTCAGAGTGGGCAGCAGGGACAAAGCATACCTTTGCATTCTATTACCTGGAAAGAGGCGGCACCCTGTCAGACTGTGCGATCAAATTTAACCTTCCTGTATTTAAGGAATTCTCTGTTACCAAAACAGTAGAAGGTAAAGAAACAGATCAGAAATTTGATATGGTGCTGGAACTGTTTGAGGCAAATGGGGATTCATATAAAGGAAGCCTGTACCAGGTTACAGATGGAACAAAGACCAGTATCCAGACAGAAGAAGGCACATACAGTTTTTCATTGAAGGACAAGCAGACCATTAATTTCTGCGTTCCTCAGGAGTGCATGAGTTACTCTGTGACTGAAAAGAATCCGGAAGGGTGTTCAGTAAGCTGGAAGTCCTCAGATGGCTTATCAGGCGAGGGAAACGCTACAGATAAGGTATCTTCCACGGTAAATACAGAGATCATTAACCAGTATGTGGCACCAACGGCTACGCCTGTTCCGACTGAGAAACCAAGGCCTACAGACAAGCCGCAGCCAACACCGGACATTACGGAAACACCGCAGATCTCTGCTACACCAGAGCCTGCACCTCAGGTAACAACTCCGGCTCAGACAGTGACTCCAAAGCCGGAAAAGACACCAACAGCTACACCTGTTTCAGAAGAAAAAGAGCCAACGAATACACCGGCTCCTGGACAAGGTGGAAGCTCATATAGAGGCGGCGGTTATGGTGGATCCTCAGGCGGCAGCAGCGCAGGAACTTCTTCTCCCAAAACAGGGGACACCAGTGATATGGCATTATGGCAGTGCCTGCTGCTGATGGCAATTGCTGCGATTCTTGCAACAGGCTGGAAGCTGCAAAAAAGAAAAATAAATAAATGAAACGGATAGGCATAGCAATAAGTAAAGTTCATCAGTAAAGCAAATGGACGGAGAAATCACTGAAAAAAACAGTGATTCCTCCGTCCTTTTTCAATATCAAGGCATAAAAAGCCCTGTTTTTTTTTACAATAGAGTAAAGGGAATACAGGGGGAAGATGATTTGAATCAAAGAAAATGGAAAAGAGTCCTGGCATTATTTCTGACCATAATTCTGATGGCTTGTGGAAATGGAGTGCTTACAGCCTACGGTGAGGAAAACAAGGAGGCTGATGGTGTACAGGAAGATATACTGATCCAGGCTCCGGCAGGGATCCTGATAGAGGCAGATACAGGAACGGTGTTGTTTAAAAAAAGCGAGGAAGAGAAAAGAAGCCCTGCCAGCATTACAAAGATCATGACTCTTCTGCTGATCTTTGACAGTCTGGCAGATGGGAATCTGAAACTTACAGACACAGTGACTACCAGTGCATATGCCAAATCCATGGGCGGCTCCCAGGTGTTCCTGGAAGAAGGAGAGACCCAGGATGTGGAAACAATGATCAAATGCATTGTAATTGCCTCCGGGAATGATGCCAGCGTGGCAATGGCAGAGCATATTGCTGGAAGTGAGCAGGAGTTTGTAAAAAGAATGAATCAGCGGGCAGAGCAGCTGGGAATGCAGGATACTCATTTTGAAGATTGCTGTGGACTGACCGATTCAGAAAATCATTATACTACGGCTAAGGATGTTGCCATTATGAGCAGAGAACTGATCACCAGGTATCCTAAAATTCTCACATACTCTTCTATATGGATGGAAAATATCCTGCACGTAACAAAGCAGGGTTCCAAAGAGTTTACACTGACAAATACCAATAAGCTGCTGCGAAGCTATAAGGGCTGTACAGGGCTGAAAACAGGAAGCACCGGAAAGGCAAAGTACTGCGTTTCTGCTGTTGCCCAGAAAAATGACATCACCTTGATCGCTGTTGTGATGGGAGCACCGGATTATAAGGTGCGTTTCAGGGATGGAGCTGCTTTATTTAATTACGGGTTTTCAAAGTGCAGTCGGTACATAGATGATCATCCTATGAAACTTCCCAGGTTAAAGGTGCGAAATGGAAAAGAAGAATATGTGGCTCTGAAATATGAGAAAACATTTGTCTGGATCGGAATAGATGGAAAAAACATTGGAGAAGTGACACGAAAGCTTTCCCTTCCGGAACAGGTAACAGCTCCGGTAAAAAGAGGAAAGCTGGCAGGAAAAATGGAATATTATGCTGGTAAAGAACAGATTGGCAGTGTAAACATCTTGTATGATCAAAGCGTACCCAGGTCTACATGGATTTGGAGCCTTGGAAAACTTGTGCGAAAACTTGTATTTCATTAAATATTCGTAATTGTCCACTACATTCACAGTTGTGAAGGGCAAATGCTGGTTAAAAAGTCTTTGGAAAAAGGAAGGGCTGATTTTGACAAAAACAGGCAGATAGGCTTATAATAGGGAGTACTAAAATCGGAAAGAGGAAATGAATTATGAACAAGGGTAAAGGAAAAGACCACAAATTAAAATTGCTTGCAGCATATTATAAGCCTTATAAAGGCCTGTTTTTTGCCGATTTGTTTTTTGCGATCCTGGGCGCAGCCGTAACGCTTGTAATCCCTTTGCTGGTAAGGTACATTATGACCTCCATAGGTTCTATGTCGGTTGCACAGGCACAGAAGACCATCTTATATATTGGCATTGGTATGCTGGCTCTAATTCTTGTGCAGCTGGGAAGCAGATATTTTATCACCTATTATGGTCATATGATGGGAGCTTATATAGAACATGATATGCGTAATGAGATCTTCAGTCACTATCAGAAGCTTTCCTTTGCATTTTATGATAATCAGAAAGTAGGCCATCTTCTTTCAAGAATCACCAGCGATCTTTTTGATATCAGTGAGCTGCTGCATCATGGACCGGAGGATATTATTATTTCCGTGATCAAATTGTTTGGCGCATTGATCATTTTGATGAATGTGAACTGGAAAATGGCACTTCTTTGTTTCCTGGTTGTTTTGGTAATGCTTATTTATGCTCTTATATATAACCGTAAAATGAAAACCGCTTTTAAAGAAAACCGTGTACGTATTGGGGATATTAACAGCCAGATCGAAGACAGCCTGGCAGGGATCAGGGTGGTAAAGTCTTTTGGAAATGAGAAACGGGAGATTGAGAAATTCAAAAAAGGAAATGAAAGATTTGTAGAGGCAAAAAGTGTATCATATCGTTATATGGCAGGATATCATGCCGGAATGGATGCATTTACTACTTTGATCACAGTTGTAGCACTGGTTTCCGGATCTATGTTTTTGGCAGGAGGAAGCATTTTGGCAGCAGACCTTGTTACCTTCCTGCTTTATATCAACAATTTTACGGAGCCGGTTACAAAGCTTGTGAATTTTACAGAACAATTCCAGAATGGATACAGTGGATATGACCGTTTCCTTGAAATGATGTCCATTGCTCCGGATATCGAAGACACACCGGATGCACAGCCCCTTGAACATGCGAAAGGGGATATAAGGTTTGAGGATGTATCCTTTCACTATGAGGATCATAAGGAGAGTGTTCTTTCTCACGTGAATCTGGAAGTGAAGCCAGGAGAGTATGTAGCATTAGTGGGTTCTTCCGGAGCAGGGAAAACCACTTTGTGCAGTCTGATCCCCAGATTTTATGATGTTTCAGGTGGTGCTATTTACCTGGATGGAAAGGATATCCGCAACATCCGTCTGAAAGATCTGAGAAATAATATTGGTATTGTACAGCAGGATGTTTATCTTTTTGCAGGAACAGTTCTGGATAATATACGATATGGAAGACCGGATGCGTCAGATGAAGAAGTGATCCGTGCTGCTAAGGCTGCCAATGCACATGATTTTATTATGGAAATGGACAATAATTATTATACAGACATAGGGCAGAGAGGAGTGAAGCTTTCCGGAGGGCAAAAGCAAAGACTGTCAATTGCCAGGGCATTTCTGAAAAATCCGCCCATTCTTATTTTTGATGAAGCGACTTCAGCTTTGGATAATGAAAGTGAGAAGGTGGTACAGGATTCGCTGGAACGGCTGGCAAAAGACAGAACTACATTTGTGATTGCACACAGGCTGTCAACGATCCGGAATGCAAGAAGGATCCTTGTGCTCACTGAGGATGGGATCGCGGAAGAAGGCACCCATAAGGAACTGATGGAAAAGAACGGTGTTTATGCAAAACTTTGCAGAGCCGGTTTATAAAGGAGGGTTGGCATATGAAAGAGATTTGTACCAAGGATGCAGTGGGTAGTGTGTTGTGTCACGATATTACGCAGATCATTAAAGATGAAAAAAAGGGAGTTCTATTTAAAAAAGGCCATGTGATCCGGGAAGAGGATATTCCTCTTCTTCTTTCAGTGGGAAAAGAGCATTTATTTGTCTGGGAGAAAAAAGAAGGGATCCTTCACGAAAATGAGGCTGCAAAGATCCTATATCAGATATGTGCAGGAGAGCATATGCACGGAACGGAAGTAAGTGAGGGAAAGATCGAGCTGATCGCAGATATAGACGGAGTGCTGAAGATCCGAAGGGATGCACTTCTGGCAGTAAACAGCCAGGGGGAAATGATGATCGCATCAAGACATGGAGATTTTCCTGTGAAGAAAGGCGACAAGATTGCAGGGACCAGGATCATCCCTCTTGTGATCCAACAGGAAAAGATGGATAAAGCCTGTAAAGCGGCAGGAACAGATCCGATTTTTTCTATTCTTCCTTACAGAACTATGAAAGTAGGGGTTGTAACTACAGGAAGTGAAGTGAAAAAGGGGTTGATAAAGGATACCTTTACACCGGTGCTGGTAGAAAAATTAAAGGAATACTCCATGGAAGTTATAGGCCAGACTATGCCAGGAGATGATAAAGCTCAGATCACAGAGGATATCCTTCAGTTCATAAAAAACGGAGCAGATATGGTGCTTTGTAGCGGTGGGATGAGCGTAGATCCGGATGACCGTACGCCAGGCGGGATCCAAGATACAGGAGCCAGGATCGTAACTTATGGTGCACCTGTGCTTCCTGGAGCTATGCTTCTGATTTCCTATTATGAGAAAGACGGAAAATGTATTCCTGTGATCGGACTGCCAGGCTGTGTGATGTATGCAAAACGAACGGTTTTTGACCTTGTTCTTCCAAGACTGGCAGCCGGAGATGAAATCCACAAAGAGGAAGTGGCTGCATATGGCGAGGGCGGACTTTGCCTGAATTGTAAGGTCTGTACTTTTCCGACCTGTGGGTTTGGCAAATGATCCGTTTTCGCACACAGGTGTACAAGCTTACATCGTCCAAAATCCCTGAAGGGAAAAAACTGAAAGCAGCTTTTCTTACAGATCTGCATGGCAGAGAATTCGGTCCGGGAAATCAGGTGCTGTTGGAAGAAATATGCAGGCAGCAGCCGGATCTTGTTTTGTGTGCAGGAGATATGATCGTGCGTACATTACCCCATTCCATTCCGGTGGCAAGGGAGCTTCTTTTGAAGCTTTCAGAAGAGTTCCCGGTTTATATGGCTCTTGGTAATCATGAATGCAGAATGAAGCTTCAGCCGGAGACTGCCCGAATCTATACGGATTATGAAGAGGAATTGGTAAAAGGCGGCATAAAGATCTTTCACAATGAAAAGAAGGATCTTAAGATAGGGGATATCCCGTTGACTATTTACGGACTGGAACTCCCTATGGAGTATTATCATAAGCCGGATTCGCCAACGCTGACCTGTGGACAAATCAAGAATTTACTGGGCTCAGGTGATCCATCCAGACTGAATATTCTTCTGGCCCACAATCCCAAATACGGAAAAGCTTATTTCTCCTGGAATGCAGATCTGACTCTTTGCGGTCATTATCATGGGGGGATTTTACGGCTGTCCAGGCATCGTGGCCTGACCAGTCCTCAGTATCTGCTGTTTCCGCCATTTTGCTGCGGGGATTTTGAAAAAGAAGGAAAATATATTCTGGTAAGTGCAGGGCTGGGGGAGCATACCATTCCTGTGCGGATCCATAATCCAAGGGAACTTCTGATCATTGAACTGGAAGGCACAGGATCTTGAAACATTTATAATATGCAAAGCCACCCTTTACAATCCCATGCAGAACATGTAAAATGAAACACCGGGAGAACGATACGAATGGCTATATCTGTAAAGTTAAATGTGTTTGAAGGACCACTAGATCTGCTCCTTCACCTGATCGATAAAAATAAAATAGACATCTATGATATTCCTATCGTGGAGATCACAGATCAGTACATAGAATATATCCATGCTATGGAAAAAGAAGATCTGGGTGTTATGAGCGAGTTTATGGTCATGGCAGCCACACTTCTGGATATTAAATGCAGGATGCTTCTTCCTAAGGAAGTCAATGAAGATGGAGAGGAAGAGGATCCAAGAGCAGAACTAGTGCAGAAGCTTCTTGAATACAAAATGTATAAATATATGTCCTATGAACTTCGTGATAAGATGGACGATGCAGAAGGGATTTATTACAAAAAACCTACGGTTCCAAAGGAAGTGCTGCAGTACAGAGAGCCTGTGGATCCGTCTGCTCTTCTTGAAGGATTGACCTTGGAAAAGCTGAATGAGATCTACAAATCCATCATACGAAAACAGGATGACAGGATCGATCCTATCCGAAGCAAGTTTGGAACTATTGAGAAGGAAGAAGTAAGTCTTTCCGACAAAATGCTTCAGATGAAGGATTTTGCAAAAAGCCACAGGAAGTTCAGCTTCAGACAGCTATTGGAAAGGCAGTGTTCCAAAGTTCAAGTGATCGTTACTTTCCTTTCTGTACTGGAGCTTATGAAGATGGGGCATATCCATGTGGTGCAGGAAGAATTATTTGACGATATTCAGATCGATGTTGTAACAGATCCTGACACATGGAAGAATTTGACTGAATTTGCGGAGGATGCATAAGCAGCTTCCGTATAAATGGAACATAGAAGAGGTTAGTAAGTGGAGATCAAGACAATGGAAGCAGCGATCGAGGCCATACTTTTCACAATGGGAGATTCTGTAGAGTTAACACAGATCGCAAAAGCAGTAGAGCAGGATAAAGAGACAACAAGAAAGGTGATCCATCATATGATGGACCGATACCAGGAAGAAGACAGGGGGATTCAGATCATTGAACTGGGAGACTCCTTTCAGATGTGCACCAAAAAAGAATATTACGGGAATTTGATCCGGATCGCCATGCAGCCTAAGAAACCATCCCTTACAGATGTAATGCTGGAAACCCTTTCCATTATTGCATATAAGCAGCCTATCACAAAGGCAGAGATCGAGAAGATCCGCGGGGTGAAAAGTGACCATGCAGTGAATAAGCTGGTGGAATATTCCCTTGTAAAGGAACTTGGGCGCCTGGATGCGCCGGGAAGACCGATTTTGTTTGGTACAACAGAAGAATTTTTGCGTACCTTTGGTGTTCAGGGACTGGAAGAACTGCCTGCTCTTGACCCTGTAAAACTGGAAGATTTTAAGGCAGAAGCAGAAGAGGAAGTACAGCTTCGGCTGGATGTGTAAAGGGAGATGAACAAATGCCAACCACATATGCACATGATCTGTTTGGAAAAATGGTTTACAGGCAGCTGCCTGCACCTTTGCAGCAGCTGATCCGGGAAAACGGAGAATTATTCAGGATCGGTGTTCATGGGCCAGATATCCTGTTTTACTTTATGGTTACGCCGAATCCGGTGACAGCGAAAGGTGTTTCCATGCACCGGCAGAAAGCTGCCGGTTTTTTTGAGGCAGGGATGAAACAAGTAAGAGAGACAGACAGTCATGCGCTGTTTGCATATATGATAGGGTTTGGGTGCCATTATCTTCTGGATTCTGTTTGTCATCCCTATGTAAATCAGGTGGATGACTCCGGAGCTTTGCGTCACAGCACCCTGGAAACAGAGTTTGACAGATATCTGATGGAAAAAACAGGTAAAAATCCCTATGCATATTACCCTTCTTGCGGGGTTGTGCCGGATATCCGCTATGCAAAGGTGATCCATCAGGCGATTCCTCAGGTAAGCAGCAGTAATATTTGCATTTCCATGAAAATGATGAAATATTTTACAAATCTTATGGTCTGTGATGACGGAGGCATGCGAAGAAAATGGATCGGGCGCATTTTAAGACTGGGCGGAAAGAATTTCCAGGAGGATATGTTGGGACATTTTATGACTCCTGCACCTGTAAAGGAAAGTCAGATACCTGTGAGGCAGCTGGAAGAATACTTCCGTAAGGCTTTGCTTGCAGCTCCCAAAGATCTGATGGAATTATACAGCCTGGCCCTTATGCCGGGCAGTCTGTCTGAACGATGGGATAAAACATATAACGGTTAAGGTATATTCAGGACATGCCTGCATATGATTATTATAAAATCAGGTATCTGGATCCGTGTATCCGGATATCAGGCTGCGGGGTGTCAGATGAAAGGAATACTGAAAAAGATAGCAGTGTGCTGGTGTCTGCTGCTTCTTGCAACTATTTATATTCCGGCATATGGAAAAAGCCAAGTTACGGAGGTACAGATGATCCCCAATCTGGTGGATCTGGTAGAAAACAGTGAGCCAGAAGAGCCGGGGAGTCTCTATTCCCTGTCAGCAGTGCTGATGGATGGAGATTCCGGCAGGATCCTTTATCAGAAGGACGGAGAAGTACCAAGACCAAATGCAAGTACAACAAAAGTGCTTACCTGTATTCTGGCATTGGAAAACGGATCCGGAGATGACTATGTGAGTATTTCAAAAAATGCCGCTTCCCAGCCGGAGGTGAGGCTGAACCTGCATGAAGGAGAACAGTATTACCTGGAAGACCTTTTATATTCTCTGATGCTGAAAAGCCATAATGATACAGCAGTGGCAGTTGCAGAGCATATCGGCGGCAGCGTGGAAGGCTTTGCTGACATGATGAATGCAAAGGCAAAAGAGATCGGATGCAAGGATACTTATTTTATTACACCAAATGGTCTGGATGCTTCGGATGCAGGCGGTGTACATCATACCACGGCTGAGGATCTGGCAAGGATCATGAATTATGCTATTTCCAATCCGGTATTTCTTAAAATCACCCAGACAAGGGATTATTCTTTTTCAGATTTAAGTGGCAAAAGACATTTTTCCCTGCATAATGCAAATGCATTCCTTGATATGGAAGAAGGGGTGCTTTCAGGAAAAACAGGATTTACCGGCAATGCAGGATACTGTTACGTGTGTGCTTGTGAGAACCAGGAAAGGACATTTATCATTGCCCTTCTTGGATGTGGATGGCCTGGTAATAAAAATTACAAATGGCAGGATGCAAAAAAGCTTCTGAAATACGGGGAAACCTGTTTCAGATATGAAAATTACTGGAAAGAGCTTAAGATTCCAAGGATTTCTGTTGAAAATGGAACCACAGGAGGCAGCAGGCCGGGACAAAAGGTATGGATCCAGGGGAAATTAAGGGCAAAAGAAACAGATAAAAAGAAAAAAATACTGGTTCGTACCGATGAAAAGGTAAGCTGCAGCCTGAAACTGGAAAAGGAACTTCAGGCTCCTGTGCAAAAGGGACAGAAGATCGGAGAAGTGCGATACATGCTTGGAGATGAACTGCTGGCTGCTTATCCGGTTGTTGCAGATAAGAATGTGGAACGGATCAGTTATTTCTGGTGTGTGGATCAGGTGTTTCACTTATTTTTTCATAGCTGAAACAAAAAAAGAAAGAAGAAAAAGTATGGAAAGGAGCTTTTGCCGAAAGATTCCTGCAGGGAACTTT
>OLPR01001912.1_pt1 | contig 16294 bp, 12 predicted proteins | sample 1672761 | NCBI WGS metagenome assembly OLPR01 (sample SAMEA3136721, study PRJEB25190) | human gut metagenome | biome: human gut; feature: human-associated habitat; material: faeces | place: Austria | collected 2013 | reverse complement strand
ATGGATACACCAGCTCCACCCATGTCATCATGAGCGCCGTTCTGGACGTATATGACCGCGTGGTGCATAAGGATCTGCTGATTCGCCGCGTAAACGTCACGGCCTGTCAGCGTGTCGATGTTCTGTTCCTCAAAGTAGATGCCGATGCCCATGCGTTTAAGATCGCGCACAGACGTGAGCAGGGTGAGCGTGTTGCGGGCAAAGCGGCTGATGGTTTTGGTGATGATCCTGTCGATTTTACCGTCCTTGCAATCCTTGATCAGCCGCACAAAATGCGGCCTGTCATCTCTGGTGCCGGTATAATACGCATCTGGATATATGCCGGCAAATGACCAGTCGGGATTGCTGGTAATCATCTTTTTGTAGTAATCCACCTGCGCCTGCAGCGAGTGGCGCATGGCATCCTTATCACAGGAAACACGTGCATAAGCCGCAACCCGAAGCAGCTTCCGTTCAGCCAGTTTCATCGGCTGAACCACTTGAATGATACGTTCCACTGGAGATACCCCCTTTCATAGGTGGCATATTACCGTCAGTCGGCAGCTTTATCAAGTTAATGTCGCGCCAGATGCTGTGGACGGATACACCAAACTTCTCGGCGGTGATTGTATCAAATTTCTGGTAGTCCTCTTCCGTAATGAGGCCTGAACCCAGCCACCGACGGGCAATGTACATCGTAGCCTGATAGCACATGAGCGCCTTTTCATCAGCCATGCACATCACCGCCCTGGCCATAACGATGGGCAAGATAGCATCTCCGGGAGCAGAACTTCCGCGGACGGTTGCCGTTCTGCAGGAACACTTTCCCGCAGTGGAGGCACTCAACCTGGGACAGATTTTTGTGAACCATCTGCTCCGGATGTTCCGACCACCATGCCATCCGGCATTTTGGGGAGCAGAAACGCTTCTGCCGATGCCCGGGTGACTGCTCGAGTACAGCACCGCACTGCGGGCAATGGTTAGTATTGGGGGGAGTTTTAGGAACAGACGCTGTCTCTGCTGATATTGGATTGCGTTTGCAATAGGACTTGACGGTATTAGCGGACACGCCGAGTACCGAAGCAATCTTGCCGAAGCTGGCGCCGGATGCCCGGAGCTTTGAGATCTGTTCTTTCTGCTGCTGGGTCACACTCTTTCTCCATTCCAGAAGGCGTATCGGATGCTGCCTTCTGGCGATAAGCGAAAGAGAGCGGGGATTCGAACCCCCCCCCAGAGCAATAAACAACCGCTCAATGACCTCTCGATACAGAAAAGTCGTGGCTCCCAGCGCTCATGCCACTGAGTACCACGACTTCATTCTTGTGATTCAATTTGCTTCAGGTATGGTTATGGGCTTTTCTCCATAGTTTTACAAGCTCCCTTGTTTTTCTGGACTCCAGTCTTTCAAGTACTATGGATCAGTATCGCACGATTAGAGGGAGTCGTCAGCGCGGAGGATTATTGAGCGGTTACCTTTTGTCAACCCTTTTTCTGTCAATTCCCCAATTTTCCGTGAAGAACCAAAAATGGACAGCAAGGTTGCATGTCCGCTGTCCGTTTTCCTATGCGGTTAGTTTTTGCGCGTCTTCACCGTATCTTCTTAGGATTGCCTGAACTTCGTCAACGCTTGAGGTGTATATGGTCAAGAATCAGCATGTATGTTCTTAAGTGTTCAGTCTCTGAAAGGTGGAATCCAACGCCGTTGATCAACGCCAGGGAAAGCCATGGTGGCAATTGCATCGCAACGTACATGGCCACAGTTTTTCTTCAGAGTAGCAATTAGCATCGCTGGTACGGTATCTTCCGGTGACCTTCAGGACCTTTTCAATCCCTTCTACACATGCTGAACAGGATGCCGCTTTTCTGGAATCACTGGATCCGACTCCTGCAAATGGCAGACCGGAAATGAACGGCCTTATTCTCTGAATATTGCCTGCCACATCTGATAATCGCTGACAATCAGGTTGGTCGCGCCCTTCTGCCGCCACTCCAAGGCCTTTTTAATTTTGGACATACCGGGATCTCTGAGGTTAACGACCAGATAGTCCGCCGCCTTTACCATGGACCTGTGGATAATGCCGCCACGCTTCTCAATTGCAGCAATCACGTCGTTCTCATAATATGTGAAACTGAATCCCGACAAGACGAAGTGCTTACCGGAGAAGGTGACGCTTGCATCCATATCCAGATACATTTCCATATCCAGATCGCAATCATCAGAATTCCATTTTTCGGTTCCATTTTGTATGGCTGCAACCATCTCCCAAACTGTTTTTCCTGCCTTGCAAGCGGCTTCCATTTCTGCAAGGTATCCCCGAATGACATCCTTCCTGGCTAATCTGGCAAACTATGATACATAGGACGATGCACATTGCAGGGCGCAATCGCGGGTGAATTTGCACCCGGGCGCTTACAGAGCAATTATGGCTCTGCCAATAGTCTAATCGACTTGCGAATGAGCTGCCATCTCACCGTGTGCGAAAATTCTTGAAATTACATTTTTTCCTGCGATCTCTTACTTCTTCTCGCGATAGTTTTTTTGACGCTTCTTTCAGAACGAAGCTATGGCTTCCATGTCGACAGCAATGCCTCGCAGTCTCATTTCAATCAGCGCTTCCAGCATAGTGATTACGATGTCTTCCCAATAGGTTCTTTCCTGCTTGCTATGGAGCGCATCCATCCTCTCGCGCAGGGCATCGATACTCTTCGCACACAGGTCTGAAATGTCATATTTGCCATCAAGTCTGGCTATGCAATCCTCCAGCCAGCAGCTGTAAAACGCGTCGGGGTAGTAAACCTTGAAGTATGCGATCCTCAGTACTGTCATGACATCGGCTGCGACAACAGCGCGTGAATTCAGGTAGACGATTTTTCTACAGCTGTCGATATACCACGACGGTGCGCCATGTGCAAGAAGCTCCTTTTCCATTTCGGGCTTGAGCCATTTCCCTTTGCGGACTGATTCCATGATCTTGAACGCAGTTTCATGGTCAACACCCAATGCAGTCAGTGTATACATGATATCGTCACGCGTGCTGATGCACTCCTTCAGCGGTATGCCTGCCTTCATCAGATCAGAGACGTTGTCTTGCCATGCACCCGTGCTTCGCGAAAGGCCGGCTATGCGGATCAGGTCTTCCACAGAGACAGGCTTGACGCATTCCAATATATCTTTTGCGAACAGCCTGTCGACCCACGGGATACCGATGGTACCTGTATACGATAAACCAGGTTGCTCGGTCGTAATTCCCAATGCCTCCGTTCCAGAAATAAGGGAGATGACTTTGTTGAACACCTCTTTATCATTCAGCGGTATCTTCTGAATTGTGACGCCGGTCATATCCTGTAATTTTCGCAGCATAACCAGCGGCCTGACTTCCATCACATCCAGCGATATCAGCGCATCAATCATGGCTAAAGCGTCAAAGTGCGTAACGGTTTCCTGAGAGACAGATATGAAACTGACGGGGTGCTGGAGCGGCGTGAACTGGTATACGGAATACGCCCTTGGCAGGATAATCAAACGCGTTGCGTGCATGTGTACAGTAGAAACCGCGTCACGGAGACCGGCGGCGAGCTGCAGTTCTTCCGCGGTGTTCAGCGTCAATTTCCTTTCTGTTGCATATCTCCTTATACAGTTGTGGGCTGGCGAGTATAATATCGAAAGTGATGGAACGACCATTTTGTTGATAGCCCCCGCATGGTAGCAGACCTCACCTCCAAGAAGTTCATTGATGAATTCTATTGCTTTAGACAGACAGTTGCTGGAAAGAGTCAGAACAATATTCGGAAGTTTCCTCCCATCGGCGCCCTGAAAGACCTCCGCCGGAAGGCCGAAGCCGTCCCGCCGCATTTCCGCGCCGCATCTGGGGCACTGCCTGATCGGCAGATCCATGCCGGATCCGTATTTCGCAGACGCGTTCGTTTCAAAATGCTTACATTTCGGGCAGATATAGTGCGGCGGCAGAGGATTAATTTCCGTGACGCCCAGAAGAAACATCACAAAGGACGCGCCCATCAAGCCGTGATAACTGACGATATTGCCCTCTGAGCGCAATCTGGCGGCCAATTTTGCGGTGATCAGATACAGCGTGGAGAAATTATTGCCAATGATTGCTCTTAATTCCCTGTCCATGCGCTCCTGAACGAGCTCTGGCAGCGCCGAACCATATATATCCTTCGCCTTTTCTGTTACCAGTCCTTGCAGCTCCTCTTCCGCCCCCGGCAGACAGGGCAGAAAAGTACGCTTTCCCTCAGGATGCGGACAAAATACGCGCACATCGCCAACCCGGTCTGTAATCCGATTTGGATTTGTGATCACGATCTCCTTTGCTTTCTCCTCCCCCAAATATGAGAATTCATCCAGCATTTCATCGGTCGTTTTGAGATACAGCGGCGGCTGATCTGCATTATTTTTTAGTATCTCACGGTATATGGCGTCGCCAGGTTCATTAAAATGCGCATCTCCGGTAGCGCATACGGGTTTGTTCACCATCTCGCCAATCCGTACAATCTTGCGGTTAATATTGCGCAGTTCTTCGTCGTCTAAGGCCGTACCGTTTCGCTTCAGAAACCTATTATTGCCGATGGGCTGAATTTCCAGATAGTCATAGAAGGAGGCGATTTTCTGAAGTGTATCGTCATCGCTGCCCTCCAGCACTGCACGGAACAGCTCGCCGTCTTTGCACGCACTGCCGATAAGCAGGCCCTCGCGATATTTCCGAATCAGGCCACGCGGTATACGCGGCTCGCGATTATAATAATTCAGGTGCCCTTCGCTGACCAGGCGATACAGGTTTTCCATACCTTTTTGTGTGCAAGCCAGCATCGTGATGTGGTAAGCGCGGTTGCTCGCATCGGTCGGATAACAGGTGTTGATTTCAGAAAGTATCGAGATGTGGTTTTGAGAACGCAGATCCGCCAATGCTCTGAGCAATACCTTGCCTGTGATGCGAGCCTTACACATGACATCATGCCCATCGGGCAATGATATGCCCAAATGCTGGCAGACAGAAGCCGTCCTATACGCTGCTTTATACTTCTTAAGCGCTGGATACTGCCTGCGCACCAGCGCCATCGTATCCAATACCGGATAATGGAATGGAAGACCAGCCGCACGAAAGGCGCGCCTGATAAACGCGATTGCGAAGGGCGCACAATGCGCCACAAGGACCGCGTTTTTACAAAAAGCCGCAAACGCAGGCATGATATCCGTCAGCTTTGGCTTGCCGCGCACCATGCTCGATGTAATGCCGGTGATCTGCGCTGCGTGCTCGGGCACACGGCAGCCGGGATCGATCAATTCTGAAAATTCGGCGTCCTCTACACCGTTTTGGATTCGCACTGCGCCAATCGCGATGATCTTATCCGTGTGCGTATTCAGTCCGGTGGTCTCCACATTCAGCACGACGTAAGCCGCGCTGTCGAGATTGACGTCCTCGCCTCTCTCCACAATTTCAGCGCCGTCGTTGATTATATAGCCCTCGCAGCCCGGGATCAGCTTGATGCCGACATTCTTGGCTGCTTTAAATGCTTCCGGAAATGCCTGTACTCCACCGTGATCGGTAATGGCGATGGCTCCATGTCCCCACTTCGCCGCCTGTTTAATCAGATCCGAGGGAGCCGCGCAGGAATCCCTCATGGAAAAGCACGTATGCAGATGTAGCTCTACACGTTTTTCAGAGGCGATATCCTGTCGGGGAGAATTGCCGGCCTGCAAAATATCGAAGTTCATTCGCATTGTCTCCTTTATAATTGTCATACTGCTGATTCAGCGCTCCGTTTTTTAACAATACTTCGACGTGACCATCCGAAAGTCCTCCCTGTTTTATCAACCCTCATCCACTTCACCTTCTGTTATTTCCACCGAATAAAATTCTTTCATATCATCCAACCTCAGACACGCCAGTCGTCCGCTCGGATCGCTGCAGCCGCAGTCTATGCCGATGCGATGGTCGCCGTACCAGACGCGCATCGGATCAACATCCTGATAAAATACCGTCGGTGTATGCCCGAACACGAGCGTCGTTCCTTCAGGCAGGGGCGTATTCGCTTCAACGCGCGACCAGACGGCAAATTCTGTATCGGTTATATTCGCGTCCCTTTCCTGCGAATACAGGGAAATCGGCATGGAATGTGTGAGCAGATAGTCGGTATCGTTCACTCGAACCCTTGTCTCTATAGGCAATTGCCTGAGATAATCCCATAAAAAGAGCATCTGGTTTGCAGACAGATCGAAATATTCCGTCAGCGTTTCCATACCGCCGTTTAGGATCCATGCCTCGGCGTCACCGCCGTCGACGATGCAATCGCGCATCATCCATTCATGATTGCCCAGCAGCAGCGTCGCGTTAGGCATTTGCAGCAGGCGAAGCATCAGCGCGACGCCTCCCACGTTGCGATCGATCACATCGCCCAACACATAAAGATGGTCCTGTTCCTGAAGATCGATCTGCCGCAGTATGGATTCGAAGCGGTCAATCCGCCCGTGAATATCGCTCATCACATAGATCATACGCATCACCTCATAAGAAATCCTGTCATCGCGCCGATATGTTGTGTCTCAGAAAGGACATATTGCAGTCTGACAAAAAGGAAGCGCTTAAATCTTCCTGCACTCCCACCAAATCAGCCGAAGACCGCGATACTGCAATTCAATGATCTTTTTCGCTTCCATGGCGCTGTTTGCCGTCACAATCTGTGTGATTCGCTGGTTGTTTGCCGAAAAAACGCACTTGAACTGAGCTGTCATTCTGTTTTCCTCCTTTGTTATCATCGCCGCATATATAATATACCATATCGAATGGGTAAAAAACTGCCCATCGGTAGGTTGACTCCGCGTTTACCGCATGCTATAATTCGGACAGAAGGTGAGAACATGACGGCGGCGCCCAAGAAAATGCTGATGCTGGCAATACTGGAAACGCTTCGCACATACACGGATGCAGAGCATCGCATGCGCCAGGCGGATATTGCCGCGCGCATTGAAGCGGATTACGGCTTAACCGTCACGCGCAAAAGCATTCATGTAAACCTGACGGAGCTCGTGTCGGCGGGCTATCCGCTGGAATATAAAGACGGCTGGTATTACGAGCATGAATTCAGCACGGCGGAATTGAATCTGTTGATGGACAGTCTGATATATAATCCGAACATTCCTTACGCCCAGTGCAGGGAGATGGCAGCGAAGGTTCGCGCTCTGGGCGGCAAATGGTATAAACCCGCGCCGGGACAGAGCTTGAACCGGCCCGCCAATCCGCAGTTTATGTACAGCCTTGACGTTTTGCACGAGGCGATTGCGGCACGCAGGCGCGTAAAGTTTCAGTATGGCGATTACGCGGTGGACAAGCGCCTGCATCCGCGCCTCGATAAAAACGGCGAACCAAAGGAATACGAAGTAAATCCGTACCGTATCGTGATTTCCAACGGTCGCCATTACCTCATCGGTAATGTACATAAGTATGACAACGCAGCGCATTTTCGGATTGACCGCATCATGAATCTCGAAGAGACGCGCCTTCCCGCGAAGGAACCGGGCAAGGTGCGCGGGCTAGATGGCGGGCTGCGTGTCTCTGAGTACCTGACCGGGCACGCGCATATGTTTTCCGGCGACGTCATACAGGCGAAGCTGCAAATCCAAAAGACCATCATCAATGAAACGCTGGACTGGTTTGGAATGGACGTAACGTTCGCCCATGAAACGGCGGATACCGTTGAGGCAACGGTGCGAACGGATGAAAACTCTCTGCATTACTGGCTGAAAATGTACGACGAATTTGCCAGAAGGATATAGTACGAGAAACAGAAGGAGGGCTTGATCATGGCTAAAGACTGGCTGCACCGAATTTCCTACGAATGGGACGTTTCACGCAGGCTGCTGGACGAGGGCTATCTTTCCATCGGCTGGGCGCGCGTCGCGAACAGCGGCATCCAGAACGTGTCAACTGACGGTTTGGATATGGAGGATTTTGACAGCCTGCTGAAAAAGTACGAATATCCGAAGGATCGTTCCCGCTGGAGCCTGTGGCGCTTCTGTCGGTTTCAGAAGGGCGACCGGGTGGTGGTTCCGCTGTTCGATGGGAAGTTCTCCGTTTACAGGGTCGTCGAGTCGGCAAAGTCCATTTCAGAATTGCCGGCGTGTCTTGCAGATTTTGAATCGACTGCCGGAAAACGCATTCTTCTGGGGAGCGACGGGCTGCTGCACAGGGAAAAGGAAAGCGTAGAACCTGTCGACCTTGGACTGATCGTTCGGGTTGAGCGGATCACAAAGGAAGACCTGTCGCGCTATGATTACGCGGACAGCGCACTGACCGCGCGGATGAAGATCAGGCAGACAAACGCGGAAATCAACGATTTGTGTGAAAGCATCGATAAAGCAATCGAAGCCGGCAAAAATAAGATACCCGTCAAACTCTATGCGGAATCAGTCAACAAACTCACTGAGGTGCTTTTAGACGCGATAATGCGGCATAGCTCGCCGGAGAAGTTTGAGCGTCTTGTGAAGTGGTATTTTCAGAAAATCGGAGCTTCACGGGTATTCATCCCCCCGAAGAATTCCGCCGATAAACTGGATGAAGCAGATGCGGACGTTATCGCAGAGTTTGACGCGCTGATGACCACGTTCTATATACAGGTGAAGATGCACGATGGAGAAACCTCGGACTGGGGAGTTGAGCAGATTTCAAAATACTACGAACAGCACGGACGGTGTATGGATGGTTATACCGCTATCCCGTGGGTGATTTCCTCGGGTACGGGGTTTTCTGAAGAAGCAGTCGCGCTGGCACAGGAAAAAGGCGTTCGGCTGATTGACGGGGCTGAATTTGCCAGAATGCTTGTTGACGTGGGCATCGTGAACATTGATCAGGCGTTTGAACAGTCATAAACGAGCAAACTTGAGCATTGATGGAGCTTTGCGCTTGCGGAAGGCGCGAGACGAACTCCGTCATGTGAACATATAAAACATATAGAAGTCAATGCTTAATCAAGCTTTACAGGCGCGTCCGTCGGGGCACGCCTGTATTTGGTCTTGAATTGTCAAGTCAAGTAGAACACCGCACCATAAAAGACTTCCGCTGGTGATTTCCAGCCAAGACACTTTCTTGGAAGGAGATTCAGCTTGACGATAAAGTCGTCAAAATATGAAGCATCGAACGAATTCATATTGGTACGCTGTTCTGACAAGTTAGAAACTATTTGTATTCCTTAGTTTACTATGAACGATTCTCATTTACTCGGGACGTTTTAGAGTAATCGTCCAAAGTGGGTGCATTTCTATCCGTAGTTGAGAAACAAACCTTTCAAGTTCTTCTTCCAGAAACGAAAATAGACCGGCTGGGAGCAATCCCAAACCGGTCATATCATCATTTTCAGCGCTCAAACTGCGACTTTTCAACCAGAATTGTCACTTCTGCCCGCTGTTTTCAACTATTTCTGTCCGTAAGTATAAAAAAGAATCACGCAGACATTGTATCAATATCTGCGTGATTGGATGGCTTCACAGAACTGGCGCCAGGAGACATCAGTATCAAGAATGTGATTGTCTGCAAAACGATGACCCTCTAAGGTGTTTTCAATCAGACGCATATTCCACCGACGTTGGAAGGCTGTATCCAGAGTGAAGACATTCTGGTCAGAAGTGTTCATTGTACCGATGATGGACATGTTCGAAGGGACTCGTACCAGACGATCTGGGTCGCCATAAACGATGGAGGCAACATTTTCATTTGTGATACCGTATTCGCTGGTGCCAACCGGGTAACCACTTTCATCGGGTTCCGCTTTGCGATCAAGGAGCTGGAAGACTTCGCCGAATATAGCAGGTGCATTACCGCGATTGATTTCTTCGATAATCAGGAAATACTCCGTTTCGGGATGCTCGTATGCCTTCTTTAGCAGTTTTGTGAACGGACCTGGGACAAACCTATAGCTGACAGATCCATCTTCTACCTTCATAAAGTTACCGAGATTATATGGGGGATCAGTAAGAATCAGATCTACCGATGCATCCGGGATCTGTTTCATCGCTTCAATAGAATATATCAGCAGCCCGTTCGAAGAGAATAACGGAGAAAGGACTTATATCAAGAATAGCAATCAATGCTCCTACTTAACGGATGGACGTTGTTCTCTTGGTAGAGAGTGTGAGATTTACAAAAGTGCGCCCGTGGAATACAAAGAAAGACTGGGTAGAAAATAAGCTGCGAGCTTTACAAGGCGTTCATACTTTATCAGGCCAAAGCTAAAGATGCATGCACCCAATAACAAAACGAAAGCTCTATTGTCACAACGAAAGCCCTAATGTCAAAACGAAAGCCGGGCAATCGTTTTGTTATGCACCCAAAGAGAAAGGTGGGTGCATTTTCTCCAAGTGGTTTTCAGGCGGATTTTTGTTCCGGGGATGGCGGCGAAGGAAGAAGGCAGGAATAATTCATATTTCCGGGCGCATTTGCCGTTTTGCATTAGGATTCTGCAAGAACAAAAAGGAAAGGACTGAAACCTTGTATCAAAGTTTCAGTCCTTTTATGGCGGAAGCGGTGGGATTCGAACCCACGGACCCATCTCTGGATCACTCGATTTCGAGTCGAGACCGTTATGACCACTTCGATACGCTTCCACATATTTCTCTGCTGAATTCTTATTGCGGAAGACAACAGGAGAAAGCTTTATTAAGAATCTGATTGCGAATGGGTTCGAGAAAAGTATAAACACTCGCAATGCGGATTCTATCGAAGTGTATATGAACTCTCAATCAAGATCACATACTCTTATTATTATATGAAAGAAATGCCAAAAGTCAAGAGAATGGGAATATTTAATATTGAATTTACGGTTCAGCGCGGAGAACTGGAATATCTGCGAACAGATTGCGGGAATAGCGATGAGACGAATGAAATTCGCGCGGCGTGATCTGATAGAAAAACGGCGCGGAGCATTAACCGCCTATGCAAAAATTTGAATCAATCGACGATGTGCGTGTCTTGCCGCGGAAATTACCGCGGCAAGGACATATCCATTTGACAACGCTGCTGCGCAAGCGTTTATTCGCAAACCGCCCAATTCCGGATCATGCGGCGAATAGCGGTTTGAAGGCCTTTTCCATGGACACTTTCGGCGGCGAGAATGGGAAGCGTGGCGATCGTTTTTCCGCCGATTTCCACGCGGACGCTGCCAATTTCCGCGCCCTGCTCGACCGGCGCTTCGACCGCGTCCGGCAGAATTGGCGTGAGAAGCACGTTTTGCTCGTCGCCCTTTTGAATGATCAGTGTCAGATCTCCGCCGAGCTCGAGCGAAAGACGATCGCTTTCTCCGCCGATGATCGGCAATTCGCCGCGCACTTTTGCGCCGCGTTGGGCGATGGGGTAGAGCCGGTAATTGGCAAAGCCGTAATTCAGCATTTCTTTTGCCGCGTCGAAGCGTTCCGCGCCGCTGGGCGCGCCGAGAACGACTGCGATCAGTCGCATTCCGCTGCGCTTTGCAGTGGCGGAAAGGCAATAGCCCGCTTCCTTGGTCGATCCGGTTTTGCCGCCGTCGCAGCCATCAAGCAGGCGAATGAGTTTGTTCGTATTGGTCAGCTGAGTCATGCGGCCATCGCCATGGTCGACCTCGTCGAGCCAGATCTGGCTGTAACCGTAATACAGGCTGTGGCTGAATACTGCGATCGACATCCGCGCCACATCCCGCGCTGTTGTATGCTGACCTTTGGCGGGAAGACCGGTGCAGTTGACGAAATGCGTGTCTGTCATACCGAGCGATTCCGCGCGCTCGTTCATTTTCGCGGCGCAGAGCGCTTCGGAGCCGTAAAGCGTTTCAGCGAGCGCGACCGCTGCATCGTTTGCGCTGCCGACGATCATGCTTTTGAGCAAAATCGAAACGGACTGCGTTTCGCCCACGTCGAGCAATACCTGCGATCCGCCCATGCCGGCGGCTTCTTTTGAAATCACGACCTGCTGCTCCGGTGAAATCCGCCCGGAGTCGATCGCCTCCAGCGTAAGCAGGATCGTCATCAGCTTCGTGACCGACGCGACGGCGCGCGGCGAATCAGCGTTCATTTCAAACAGAATCTGTCCGCTTTCCGGTTCGACGAGGATGGCGGACGCGCAGTTCAGCGAAATCGGCGGCACGTCGAGCAGCGCGGTTTCCGAAAGCTGCGGGGCAGAGGGGAGCGGCGTTGGTGCTGGCGTATTCAGATTCAGTTCTACGCAGCGTCCGGCAATCGGCAGGACGAACAGAATGGCAATGGCGAGCGCGGCGATGCGGGTACGCATGAGCATTCCTCCGTTTCGATTTGAAGCTGATTCCATTCTATGCGCTTCAAACGAAAAAAATCGGCGCGGCTTGAATCGCCGCGCCTGGGAGAAACTTATTCGGAAATGTAATTGATCGTCGTGTTCGGAATCAGATAGCGGTTCGCGCCGCACATCTCGCAGCCGGTCAGACCAGCTTCCAGCGCTTCATCGCGTGGGATCAGCGTGTAATTGCCTTTGAAGCTCGGGCATTCGTCCGTCGTGTGGCAGAGCTTGTTCTCGTCCTGCCAGAGGCAGTTTTCATTCACGTATTCCGGCTTCGGCGGTTCACAGCGGCGGCACCATTTGTAACTGCCTGCGCATTCGCTCAGCGGATACTGACTCGCGCCGCTCATGCCCGAGCAGGTTGCGGTCGAATGATACCATTTTCCGGTCGACGAATGATACACCAGCGCTTCTTCGGCGGGCTTCAGCGCGAAATCGGGCGTGATAACTTCCGGAGCCGCCGTCGCGGTCGCGGTGGGCACGGGCGTCACAGGCGCGGAGGTGTTCTTCACCGTCTGCGCGCGGGTCGCCATATACAGCCCTGCCTTGCAGGTCGTGCAGGGAGAGTAACCGTTTTCCAGCGCGTCCGCAAGCGTCATCAGCGACCATGTTCCGGTGAAATTCGTGCATTCATCGGAGAGATGGAACAGATTATTCTCGTCCGCCCAAACCACGTCTTCCGCTTCCAGAATTGCCGGATCGGGCGATTTGCAGCTGCTGCAGCTCTTGTAGTTCGCGCTGACCGCGTCCGCAAGCGTTCCGGCGGGTGCGTTCTTCATGCCGGAGCAATTCTCGGTCATGTGATAGCGCTTGCCGCCTTTCTTATAATAGACGGTCGCTTCGCCAGCAGGCTTGGGCTTCAAATCCACGGAAACCACGGACGTCGGCGCGACGGTCGGCTTCGCAGTCGGCTTTTCCGTCGGCGCTTCGGTGGCTTCGGGAGAAGCGGTCGCCGCGGCGTTTTCCGTCGCAGCGGGGGAAGCAGTGACTGCCGGTGCTGCGGATTCAGTCGGGGCGAGCGTCGTATTCGCCGTTTCGGTCGGCGCAATCGACGGCTGCGCGGTCGTTTCCGCGTCATTGGACTTCTTGATCTTATCGACCAGCGCGTTCAAACCGTCCGCACCCTTGACTGCCAGATCCATGCCGTCCGCCGTGCGGACGATGGCCGTGCGGGCAACCGCATCCGTCAGGTCGCGCCCCGCGTCGATTGCGAGTACCGCGCGATCGCAGATCTTCTGATAGAATCCGCCGATGTTTTCAGACGCGTGATCGAAGAAGTCGTTTACGGAATCCTGAACGCGCGTAATGTCCGGATTGCCGGTCTGCACCGTCAGCGCAAAAACATCCATACCGACGCAGAGCACCAGCGTGATGATCGAGGCGAGCAGCTTCGTCGCGCCCTTCCATCGCACCTTCCGCCGCCATAGCATGATCATGCCGATCGGCCAGACGAGGATGGATAAAAGGAACGTGAACGCGATGTAGAACGCGCCCGCGCGCTTTTTCTTCCTGCGCTTGCCGCCGGAAGCGTCGGATGGGGGAGAGCCGTAGCCGCCGCGGCGTTCGGAGCGCATGACGTAATCGCCCCCGTGCTTGCGGGCAAACAGCTGCAGATTCACATCCGAGCCGGGTGATAAATCATTAAGCATGGCATTATCCCTTCTATAAATTCGTTGCAGCTATCCACTACACACGGTTACATTATACCATATGCTTCCGGAAATCTCAAACGACAACATTGTGACGAAAACTGGACGGAACTGTCGAATTTCAGCCGAAATCTGAGCTTGATCAAAAATTAACGCGTATAAACGCGTATATTGGAAGGATTAAGGGACGAAGCGTCGAATAATTTGAATTTGGGTTTCGTTGAATTTTTTGATACCTAATGTGGAGCAGGAGGGACAGACATGAATGTGGAACGCAATCTGCCCATCGTTCGCGAACGCAAAAACGCGATTCTGAAGGGCGACCCGGAGCTCTGCGCGGAGCAGAAGAAGGCGGGCAAGCTCCTGGCAAGGGAGCGCATCGCTCTGCTTCTGGATGCGGCGAGCTTCGTTGAACTGGATGTGCTTAATGCAAACGCGGGCGTTGTAACCGGCTATGGCACGGTGCAGGGAAGCCCGGTGTACGTCTATGCGCAGGACGTGACCGTAAACGGCGGCGCGGTCGGCGCGGCGCACGCGCGCAAGGTGCTGAAGGTAATGGACATGGCGGAAAAGACCGGCTGTCCGGTAATTGGGATCCTGGATACCGCGGGCGCGCGGCTGGACGAGGGTGTGGACGCGCTGAACGCGTACGCGATGATCGCCGGCAGAGTCAGCAAGCTTTCGGGCGTGGTTCCGCAGATTTCTCTGGTGCTGGGTCAGTGCGGCGGCGTGGCTTCCGCGATTGCCGGCATGACCGATATTACCGTAATGAGTGAAAACGGCGCGATGTTTGTCAACGGCCCTATGGTCGTTTCCGCTCTGGCGGGCAAGCAGATTTCGATGGAAACGCTGGCGGGCACGCAGGCGGCGACGCGCGCGGGCATCGCGCAGCTGACGGCGAAGACCGACGAAGAGGCGATCGCGCTTACGCGCAAGCTGGTCGGTATGCTGCCGGTGAACAATATGGACGAGGCGGTTTCCGAATGCCTCGACGATGTGAACCGCGAGCTGGTCGAGCTGAATCAGGTCGATCAGGCGGACGACGTGCACAGCCTGATCCGTTCGATCGCGGACGGCGGCGATTTCATTGAGCTCGACGCGGATTTCGCGCCTTCGATGGTTACGGCGCTTGCGAAGATCGGCGGCTCGACGGTGGGCTTCATCGCCAATCAATCCTCAAAGGACGAGGGCAGACTGACGGTTTACGGCTGCAAGAAGGCGGCGCGCTTTATGTCGTTCCTGGATTGCTTCTCGATTCCGGCGATCACGATCGTGGATTCGATGGGCATGAAGGTCAGCACCGCTCCGCAGGGCGAGCTGGCGCGGAATGCTGCGCAGCTTCTGAGCGCGATGACGCAGGCGACGAACGTTCGCGTGGCGCTGATTGCCGGAAACGCGGTCGGCATGAGCTATGCGGCGCTGGCGTCCCGTGCGGCGAGCGACGTCGTTTACGCGTGGCCGGGCGCGGTCGTGAGCGCGGTAACGCCGAAAATCGCAGCGCAGCTGAATTATGAAGACGAACTCAAGAGCGCGGAAGATCCCTATTCCAAGCGCGAAGAGCTTGAAAAGCGCTATATGGACGATGTTGCCGACGGCGTGCACGCCGCAGTGAAGGGCTATGTCGACGATGTGATCGAGCCTGCGCAGACGCGCCAGATGCTCGCGGCGGCGCTGGAGATGCTCTCCGGCAAGCGCGAGGTCAATCCTGCCAGAAAGCATGGCAATATGCCGCTGTAAGGAGGAAGAGACATGAGTGATTTTATGGCGACGCTTGGGAACGCGCTTACCTACGGCGGAATGGTCACGGTCATCGGTCTGCTGGTCGTATTTACCGGTCTGGCGCTGCTGATTGTAATTCTGATGCTGATGGCGCAGTTCTTCAAGGCGTTCGGGAAATCGCAGCAGAAACGCGCGGAAGCAAAACAGGCGCGCAGGGAAGCGAAGAAGCCGGCGGAAGAAAAGCCTGCGGTCGCGCCCGCTGCGCCGGTCGAAACGGTTGAGGCGGAAGAGGTCGTAGACGATACCGAGCTGATCGCCGTGATCGCCGCTGCCATTGCCGCATACGAGCCGGACGGAAAGAAGCTCGTCGTGCGCAGGGTTCGCCGCGTGGGCGGCTGGAATCGTGCGGCGCGCGAGGAACAGACGGTTCGCTTTTAAGGCAAAAGCCGCACAATTTACGCGGCATTGTCTAAAGCATTCGTTTTGCTTTATAAGAGAAGAAGAGATTTTTAGGAGGAAAAGAAAATGCGCAAGTTTTCCATTACCGTAAACGGTCAGACCTATGAAGTAGAAGTAGAAGAGCTCGGCGCCGTGTCCGCGCCCGCAGCTCCCGTCGCGCCCGTTGCTCCCGTCGCGCCCGTTGCTCCCGCCGCTCCG
>OLPR01001909.1_pt1 | contig 16295 bp, 16 predicted proteins | sample 1672761 | NCBI WGS metagenome assembly OLPR01 (sample SAMEA3136721, study PRJEB25190) | human gut metagenome | biome: human gut; feature: human-associated habitat; material: faeces | place: Austria | collected 2013 | reverse complement strand
CACTGCATACATGGTCAAGCACCTCCTGATCCATACTCGCCAAGCGCCGGGCGGCGATTTCCGCACTTCAAAGCCCCGCTTGAGCGGCTCACCCAGTTAATATATCACGGAACCGGCCTTTTTGTCAATGGCAAACCCGGTGCGGGACTCGTTTTTTTCGAAGTTCTTCGTCAAAACTTTTCCGTCCGATTGACAAGCCTTTCGTCCGTCCGCTACAATAGACGCTGCGTGACGGAAGACGATCTCCGGGCGTGAAAGGACGAATCAAGCCTATGACTCAAAAACGCTCGTTGCTCCGGGCAACCGCCGTTCTGCTGGCGTTGCTGCTCCTTTCCGTATTTGCACCCGCCGCGGCAGAAACCGCTGAAGCGCCGCAACAGACCGTCTTTGTTTTCGATCAGGATCGGGAGATGGATCTCTGGCAGCAGGACAAGACGCTGCGGGTCTTCTGTATTCCCGTGGGCGCGCAGGATTGCTACTTCATCACCTGTGAAAGCCACGCCATGGTGCTGGACTGTGCGGGCGTAGGACGGGAACCCACGCCGGATTTCCTTTTCCGTCTGTGTGACGCGCTGGGGATCGACCGGCTGGACTTTGCTTTCAACACCCATCCTCACCGGGATCATATCAACGGCTTTGCGGAGCTGCTTGCCAAAATTCCGGCGGACGAATACCTTTCCACCTTTCCGCTGGATTCGGACAAATACCAGCGCCAGCTGATCCATCAGCTTCGGGAGCTGAACATTCCCATCCGTGTCTGCGAAGCGGGCGAGGATCTGTCGCTGGGCGGGGCGCAGCTGGAGACCTACCGCTACATGGGCACCAAAAACACCAACGACCGTTCCATGGTAGTGCATATCCGCTATGGGGAACGGAGCATCCTGTTTACGGCGGACATCGGTCTGACCGCCCAGCGGGATCTGGCGAGGGAGAACGCCGGGCAGTTCAAGAGCGACATTCTCAAGCTCCCCCATCATGGCGTGGGCGGTATCTCTCCCGACCTGCTGGATGTGGTCTCGCCGGAGCTGTGCTTTGTGTCCAACGGCCCCACCAGCCATGACGTGAAGCTGCAGAAAACCGCCGTTCTCAAGCGGAACCTTCCTCTGTATTTCACCTCCCGCCAGCCGCTGGTCCTGCTGACCGACGGCCGGATCTGGGAGGTACAGCAGTGGCCCGCCGACAGCCTGATGCTGCCCTGGTATCAATATCAGCCGGAGCAGAGCGAAAAATAAGGATATTTTCAATCTGTTCACAATCTGCGCTTGTACTTTACGAAAGAATTTGCTATAATTTGCCTATCATTGGAAAGGGGTTAATGAAAATGATTTCGATTTACGCTCTGGAAACCGCCGCCAGCACTGCTGCGGCCACCGCCGCTGACGGAACCGCCACCACCGCTAACGCCGGCCTGGTGGAAATGCTCGGGATGCTGCTGCCGCTGATCCTGATGTTCGTGGTGTTCTACTTCTTCCTGATCCGTCCCCAGAAAAAGAAGGACAAGAAGGTCAAAGACATGCTGGCCGCGCTGAAGCCCGGCGACCGCATCTGCACCATCGGCGGCATCTATGGCACCATCAAGAGCATCAAGGATGACACCATTGAGTTGTCCGTGGGCCGTGAAGACACCAAGATGATCGTTGCCCGTTGGGCCATCCGCAATGTGGAAGAAGTCACCGTGGAAAACGACGACGAACTGCTGAACTAAGTTTCTCTGCCATACAGGCATAACAACCTCCCCCGTTCGCATAGGGTAGTACAAAGCGAACGAGGGAGGTTTTTTCTATGGCTGCAACAACTCAGGCCGCCTCCCGTCCCACGCGCAGGCGTTCGGGACGGCGACAGCAAACGCTTCTGACGAAACTGATCCGCGGGGTACTGGGGGCGGTCGGGGTGACGCTGGCCTGCATCCTGCTCTTTGCTTTCATGATGCAATGGCTCAAGCCCTCCGACGGCGTCATTCGGGTGGTGAACCAGCTGATCAAGCTGGCGGCCATTTTTGTGGGCGTTCGGCTGGCCGTTGGCACGGGCGGCGAGCGTGGCCTGTTGACCGGCGCTCTGGTGGGTTTTCTTTACATGCTCCTGGGGGTGGTGCTCTACGCCCTCCTTTCCGGCCAGCAGTTACCCCTGACCTCCTATCTCAGCGACATCGCCATGGGTGTAGCGGGAGGCGGTATTGCAGGCGCACTGTTTTCCCGGGGATAATGGTTCCATTCCAGTCCCGCTGCTCTGATAGCGTTTTTTCAGAGCAGCGGGTGTGTTTTTTCCGTTTTGTTTTTCGTCCCACCTCGCTAAAATTTGGATTCCACTATTGCTTTTTTTTCGGACGCATGTTATACTTATTTTCGCTGCTGATGCTTTACATCATCAGTCGTCAAAATGGGATTATAGCTCAGTTGGTTAGAGCGCCACGTTGACATCGTGGAGGTCATAGGTTCGAGCCCTACTAATCCCACCACACAAAACCGCTTGAGCCGTAAGGGCTTGAGCGGTTTTTGCTTTGTTCTGAAATGGCTCCGCCATGACTTTGGGCGCGAAAAATCACATTCTTCATCACATGCGTTTTTTGCAAACCCTTATGCCGCAAGGCTGGAAGGCTGTTTTTGTGGCACATTCCAGGTCACAAAAGCATGGATTCGTTTAGCTTGTCCAGTACTTCCGTACCGGTCATTACACCTTCATGGCGAGTACGGGCATATACCTGCTCCACCATTCGGGTGTCTCGATGCCCCATTTTGTCCGCCACCTGTTTGGAGGTCAGCCCTGCTTCGCACAGTTCCGTTGCATAGGTTGTGCGAAAATCGTAGCTGGTACATTTGCCTTTCAAGCCAAGATGGTTCAAAGCCTGCTGATAGGTGCGCCTGTAGGTGGAATAACGAACCGGTTCTTCGTCGCTACGTCCGTGAATCACATAACCATGATTTTGAGCGGCAGGAGCCAGAAGGACAATAACCGCTTCCGGCAGTACCACGGTGCGAATAGCCGCCTGCGTCTTGCCACTGTCATAAATGACGGGCTGCTTGTGCTTATCGTAAACAACTGTTCTAACCATGCTGCAATAGCGTTTTGCCATATGTACTTGTTCCCAGCGTAGGCCCCGCACTTCTTCCGGGCGCATTCCTGTTCCTACCACAAGCGCCATATAAAGCCGCTGGCGCTCATCTTTCAGGAGTGGAATACCCCTTCTGATCTTCTCCATATCATCGGGAGAAAGCGCGGTATGGTGGCCCGCTTTTCCGCCTGCCTTTGGCAGAAGTTCGTATTTAACCGGATTGTCCTCAACCACCTTCATAGCAACGGCAATTTTAAAAATACGGAATAGGAAGCCTGTTACCCGACGAATGGTATCGCTGTTTAGATTCTTTCGCCTGCCCCGTTCCCCTGCCGTAGCCATCCATTGCCGAAAATCAATCACAGTATCCAGTCCAATGCTTTTCATAGGCAAGTCGCCCAGATAGGGCAGAAGGTTCAGAGAAAGAAACTGCTCATAAGTTGCAACAGTAGTTGCCTTGAGAGGATCAATAAAGCGTGGCTTATAGGTTTCCTCCACAAACTGTCGAAAAGTTATGCCCCGTTCTGGCGCTGCTTTGTGCGTATCCAGTTTGCCCGCGTCGTAAAGAAGCTGCGCAGCCGCAAGTTGTGCCTCCTGACGATTGCGACCCGTTACCCATTTCACCATTCCATCTATGACGATTCTTTCTTTGACTTTAGCCATGCTGCTTTCCTTTCCAAGCAGCTATCATGCATGAAGTTTTCAAGATACAACGGCAAAGGCCGTAACGATATGATAAATCATCCTGTTCGTTAGGTCAATCAGCTGAACCGCTGCAAAAACCACCCATGCGGTTTGAAAAAAAGACGTACTGATTGTATTTTTCCGCGGAAAGTTACATCTTTGCGACCAAATAGTAAGACAAATGAATAAATTGATAAGAAAAATCATTTGGAGAAAGCAACGGCACTGTCCAGATTATTGGACACCCCTTTTGTTATCATAAGGTCACAAGGTTGAGGGAAGCAACCGAAGCCTTGAAAAGAACAAAACGAAAGGCGGAATACAAGACATGAAAACGGGTTATGAAATCAATCATATGGAAGGAAAGATTATTCTTAGCAAGGATTTTTTGATGAAAGCCGGTTGCCTGGACACGAAGGAATTTCAGGAAATGCGCAAACTGCGGGAGCAACTGCCCGGTTACGAGATGGAAGAATACAAAATCGCCCAGAATCCTAACAAGCAAACCTACGGTCGTTTGACCTATGACGCAATGAAAAGCCTCATTCTCGGCAAAGAACCGGAAGAAACCGTAAATGCTACGCTGGAAGAATTCGAGAAAGTAAAAAAATATGCAAAGGCTCATAAGGCGGCTTACGTTTATGTAAAAAAGTGGTTTCTTGACCGATATTCCGAGGATTTTAAAACCAAGAAACAGAAAAAAGAAGAAGCAGAAAAGTTATTGCTGACAACTGGCAAAATTGTGGACTTCAATTCCCGCAAAAATTTCTCCAAGGCGCACGCCTAACAAATTAAAGACCTAGAAAGGAAGCGTTATGCGATGAAGAAAAACCATCTGTACGAAATCAACCCACTGAATAACACGGCTATCATCAGTAAGCGTCTCTATGAACAAGCGAATCAGCTGGGCGATGAATATAGGCTGCTACAAAAGCTAAGAGATCAGGGTTTTACCTTGATGCTGGAACAACGCTCGCCCCGCAAAACGCCCAAGAGCGAAAAAGAAAAACGCCGTATCTCTTATAAGATGATGCAAAAGTATATTAAACTCCTGGATGACAGCGAGGATATGCTGGCGGCGTTTGAAAAGGTCAAGCAATTGGCTAAATCCAAGCCCCAAAGCTATGACTATGTGCTGAACTGGTTTTATCATGAGTTTCCACATTACAATGATTTCCCTTCCTTTGACGCAAATTGGAACGTGGTGCATGACCCTAACCCTATGCCTCTAAAGCTGGAAAACGTTATTTGACGCAGCAGATAAGAAGACTAAAAAAGGAGTGTAAGAAAGAATGAAGAACGCTATGACGGCTGCCATCAAGCAAAACGGTTATTATTTTGACCATAAAACGCTGGTATTGACTGCAACCAAGGTTTTTCTAAAAAAGAGCGGTCAGTTGGGCAGCGATGCTTGCAATGTGATTGTCGGCCTGTTTCACTTGTACCCAGAAATGAAAATCCAGGAATATACTGCTTCCAAAAAGGTAAGCGACACAATCACTTATGAACTGATGGAGCGGTACATCTGTCTGATAGACAACAAAGAAAAGCGAATTGCCGCTTTGAAAGAAATGCGTTGCATCCAAAAGCAAAGCGTTGCTCACACAAGCCCTTATCGCTTTGTATATGACTGGTTTAAAGAGAAGTTCCCTGAGTATGATAGCGTGATGAAGCGGAATGCTGATGGAACCTGGGGCTTTGTAAAGCAGGAAGAAGCCGAAGACGAAAGTAATATCGACACCTTTCCACCGCAAAACGAACAAAAGGCGGCTTGCCAATGATACCATACAACCAAATAGCGAAAAAAGCGAAAGAAAAAACGTCTTTCGCTTTTTCACACAAATATTTCTGTTAAGCAATAAAAAAGGACTGGCAATACCTCATTCTTGAAATGCGAGAGGTAAGCAGTCCTATTTTATTATATAATAGTCCGCCGTTCCGTACAAATTGATTGTCGAATAGATAAGGCCGTCTTCTGGAATACAAAGGATAAGAATCAAAATGATACGATTTTCTTTAACCTGTCTTGGGCATAAATGGTGAAAATAAAAAGCTCACCGATGCCTGCCTGCATCCATGCAAAAGAAAGTCCTCCTGAATGAAGGTGTTCTATCAGCTATGAAGAAGAACCGTTCTTGCTTGACAGGAGAAAAAAATATGAAAGATATTCTTTATATAAAAGAACAAATATTCTTTTTTGGGCAAACCGTCTTACGACGCTTTGCCCAAAAGAAGCAGCAAGCTTATTGCCTCCAATCTTCTTCGTAAAAATCATCATAGCATGGATTCTGTTCCGCCCATTCATCGCAATGCATTTCTTCATCAGCGGAGTCACAGGCAACCGGCGCGGCCTTGGGTTTCTTTACATAGTCCGTGGGCTGAGGCGTAGTATAGAAATGCCACCCGCCGCCTTCTTTGGGATGAATTAGATACCCCTTCTCTTTCAAATGCTCCACAGCCCGGCGATAGGTGCTGTCTGAATAGCCCAAACGCGGGCAGATCGCGGCGGGACTTAACTCCAGACGATAACCGTCCATATTGCCGCACAGGTAAAGATACAGGCCAAAATCCCCCTTATTCAAGTCTCTGTATGCCGCCTGCCATTGGTCAATGCCTATTTGAAGAAAGCCTTGATAATACTTAGGCTTATGAATGGTAATCACTTTTTGATTTGGTACGCTCATGAGTTATATTCTCCTTTGAAACAATAGAATAATTCGAATAGATGATGAGTTGTTTTTCATCTCTCATGGTCTTATTATAGAATAATTTTTCATTCTTTTCAAATTTGCTTAGAAGAAAAAAGAATCAGTGTAAAAATTTGAATGATACAAAAATTCAAATTATAATAGATACATCAAATGAAACAAAAGAAAGTACGAGGAAACAAAAAATGAATGATCTATCTGTAGACAACGATTCTGTACTGCTCTATTGGTTGGGAAGCCCGGGAACCATCCACAATGTTATCAAAGATTATCAGGCCAATGGAATAGACCAGGCCGCAAAAACCATAGAAGACATTATTCGTTACCGACTTTCCAACGATGATAATTTCTTTGCCGATGTTGTTGAGGGCGGAACCTGCGAGGAAGACTTTGATTTTATTTTGCGCTGCATTCATAAGAATGAACAAGGCTTATCACAAGAGGAATGGAATGAAGCTTATGAGTCATACCGCCATATAACCACCCGTGCACAAGTTGCTTATGAATACTATGGGCGCTATGAGTTAATATTTTTGATTTCTCAATGGTACAGCGAATCGCTTGCCGATCGAATCGCCGAAGCAGCAGAAGTAAGCCCCAAAGTCTATATCCCCGTAGAATAAAAAAACGGCGCTGCGGCGCAGAAAGGACATGCTTATGAAAGTTATTCTTATTCCCGGAGACTATAACGTTTCTCTGGTTCAGGAGGCCAAACGTCTGCTTATGATTGCAGACGAAGACGAGCGAAGCCTGGAACTGGATGCATTTGTGGAGTGTAACGGTCCCAGCGCCGCCTATGATGCGATGTATTACGCTTGCAGCAATGGTGCAGAACAGTTGAGAGAACAGGCAAGCTATTTATGCGATACCCTATTCTGGGACGAACGGGAACATTACTTGGGGCGTATGGCAGGCATTTCAAACTGAATACATTGAAAAGCAGGAGCATTCGTTCCTGCTTTTTTCATTTATGCCCCATGGGAGGCTTTTTCCTGTTCATCCAGCAAAAACGCTTCAAACCTTTTTAACAGGGCCAGCCGATCTGCCGTTAGTTCCTTCTCCCTATTGGTTACAAAAATAGGATCATCGTCTTTCAGTCCCAGCAAGAAGTCCGAAGAAACCTGATATAACCGGCAAATCTCCACCAGCATTTCATGGCTTGGCGCGCTTTTCCCCTGTTCCCACGATTGAATGGTGGATTTTGAAACGTTCAGTTTATCCGCAAGCATCTGCTGCGTATCCTTATGATCGCCGCGTACTTCTTTTAAACGTTCTCCAATCATAGAATCACCTCACGAAAAAAGTATAAGTTTCTTCCGCCTTTATCCCAAAAAGCAGGAAGATGCTTGCTGTTTTCGCTGCAAAGTAGTAAGATATAAGCGATAACTTTACCAAAAAAGGAAGATTCTTACGATTGCTCACAGAATGGAGTGACTCCTATGGCTCACCTGGCGGACGTTATCAAATACGAAGGGGATAATACCACTTTTATTTGGAAGCACCCCTGCGAGGATTTTTCTACCGGCACACAGCTGATTGTGCATGAATCACAAGAAGCCATTTTCTTTATGAACGGTCAGGCTTTAGATAGCTTTGGCCCTGGCAGGCATACGCTGGAATCCCAAAATATCCCGCTGATCGCCCGCCTGTTCAATCTGCCCTTCGGCGGCAAAACGCCTTTTCACTGCGAGGTCTATTACATCAACAAAACCGAGCAAATGGCCGTAAAGTGGGGCACGGACAGTAAGGTGGAATATGTGGAACCAACCTACCACTTTCCTCTGCAAATCGGTGCCAGCGGTGAAATGAGCCTGCGGGCGGATGATGGGCGCAAGCTGATGATAAAGCTGGTAGGCACGGAGCATGGAATCACTCAGCAGGGATTGGTGCAAAAATTTCGTGGGATTCTGATGACCCGGGTCAAAACCTATCTGGCTAATCTCATCCGTGAAAAACAAATCAACATTTTCTCCATTGACGAGCACCTGACAGAAATGTCCGAGGCTTTACATGCGCGTTTACGGCCCGATTTTGCGGATTACGGCCTTGCGCTGGAACGATTTTATGTAACCACCATCGTCAAACCGGAGGAAGACCGCTCCTATCAGCGGTTCAAAGAACTGCATTTCCGACAGTATGCCGATGTGGCGGAAGCGCAACTGCGGCAGCAGATCGGCGTTATCGACCAACAGACTCAGGCCCAACGCATGGTAATTGAGGCCCAGGGACTTGCCCAGAAGCGCGCGCTGGAGGGATATACCTATCAGGATGAACGCGGCTTCGACGTGGCCGAACGGGTAGCCACCAATGAGGCCATCGGCCAAATGAGCAATTTGGGAATCGGCCTGGGAGTGATGGGCGGCATTGGCGGCGCGGTCAGCGGCGTGATGCAAAACGCCTTGGGCGCAATCAATCAGTCTGCGCCCGATGCTCCTCAGCAGGCAGAATGCCCGCAATGCCATACAAAACTCCCATCAGGCGCAAAGTTCTGCTTTGCCTGCGGTGCAAAGCTGGAAGCTGAAAACAGGGTACTTTGTCCCAAGTGCGGCCAAAGCACGCCCAAGGGAAAATTCTGTATGCAATGCGGCGCACCGCTATCCACCGCCTGTCCCAACTGTGGAAATGAACTGCCGGACGGCGCAAAATTCTGCCTGAATTGCGGACAAAAGCTGTAAGGAGGACAATTTGATGAATCCCAAGTATGGCGCACTGTTAATTGCCCTGATTCTTACCCTGGCGGCAACATTGGTGTTTGTTCTTTTGCCCAACTCCGCTAATCTGACGGTTGCCTTTGTTTTCTTCCTAATCGGGGATGGCCTGACCGCTTTGGGATATTGGTTTGCCACCAAGAGGAATGCACCCGCCAGCTACGCTCTGATTGTCCAAGCAGGCCGTTTTCTGCCGTTTTCCATAGGGCTGTCTGTTATTGTGCTGATACTGGAGGGCACGCAGGTGTACACTTTGCCGACCCGCTGGCACATTACGCTGCAAATTCTGATTCTGGCATGGGCCGTGATTAATCTGGTGAAGGTATGTGCTGGAAAAGCCTATATCCAGCAAGTGGAAGACAATGTGTCCATCAAGCGCACTAACTGGCAGTCCCTAGTTTTGCAGGTGGAAGCGCTGCAAACCCGGGCCGTTCAGCCAGAAGCCTGCCAGGCCCTCAAACAGCTGCACAATGTGCTTCAATATGCCGATCCTATCAGTAACGACCGCACGGCAGCTATAGAAAACGAACTTGCCGAAAAGCTGCAAGCCCTTGTCAATACGCCTGCGGAAGACCTTTCTCCCGCCTGTGCCGAAGTCACCGCGCTGGTTCAGCAGCGCAACGCCCTATTGAAAGCAAGCAAATAAAAAAGCAGGAGGCAACACCATGGCGATTATCAAATGCAAAATGTGCGGCGGAGATATTGAACTCAGTGCCGATAAAACCTACGGAACCTGCGACAGTTGCGGAAGTACCATGACCTTTCCCAAAGTATCGGACGAGCAGCGGGCCAATCTGTTCAACCGTGCTAACCACTTCCGGCGGCAGAACGAATTTGACAAGGCTGTGTCCGCCTATGAACGCATTTTGGACGAGGATGATACCGACGCGGAAGCCCATTGGGGCGTAGTGCTCAGCCGCTACGGCATTGAGTATGTGGAAGACCCGGTCAGCCATGAGCGCATTCCTACCTGCCACCGGGTGCAGAGTGCATCCATTCTGACAGATGCGGATTATCTGGCCGCGCTGGAATATGCCCCGGACGCACATTCCAAGGAGCTGTACGAGCAGGAAGCCCGGCGCATTGCGGACATTCAAAAGGGCATTCTGGCTATCTCCAGCAAGGAAGAACCCTACGACGTGTTTATCTGCTACAAGGAAAGCACTGACGGCGGCAGCCGCACCAAGGATTCCACCCTGGCCCAAGACATTTATTATCAGCTGACCCAGGACGGCTACAAGGTATTCTTCTCCCGCATTACGCTGGAAGATAAATTAGGCCAACAATACGAACCATACATTTTTGCCGCTCTGAACAGCGCCCGGGTCATGGTGGTGGTAGGCACCAAACCGGAGTATTTTAACGCCGTGTGGGTAAAGAACGAGTGGAGCCGCTACCTGGCCCTGATGAAGCAGGACAAAAGCCGCTTGCTCATTCCCTGCTACCGTGACATGGATCCCTACGACCTGCCGGAAGAACTAAGCGCTTTGCAAAGCCTGGACATGGGAAAAATCGGCTTTATGCAAGACTTGGTGCATGGCATTCAAAAGGTGCTGGAAAAGAAAGCGGAGCCACAAACTGCCCGTGTCTCTGACGTTGCGGCCGCTCCCGGCGTAACGTCTTTGCTAAAGCGGGCCAAGCTGTTTTTGGAGGATGGAGATTTTGCCTCTGCTGACGAATATGCCGAAAAGGTGCTGGATATTGACCCGGAATGCGCCGCTGCTTATTTGGTAAAGGTACTAGTCAGCCGTCAACTGAAAACAGAAACGGAGCTTGGCGAGGGAAACGTTTCGCTGGCAAACGATGCCAATTATGCGAAAGCTCTGCGTTTTGCCATGCCGGAACAGAAACAGACGTATGCGGCCTATGAACAAAGCATCCAGGAAAATATTCGTCAGGCCAGGTTGGAGGAAGCCTATAAAGAAGCCGACCGTCTGTTTAAGATTGCCCGAACAGATGCTGATTTTCGTCGGGCGGCTACAGCTTTTAAACAATTAAAAGATTTTTCTGACGCTTCAAGGCGTATGGAAATTTGCCAAAAAGCCGCTGACGAAGCGTATGCCAATCGAAAAAAAGCAGAAGAAGAGCTTGCCGCCAAACAGGCGCAAAAAGAATTGGAACACAAGCGGCAGGAGGAAGTCCGAAAGCGTAAATGGGAACAAAATAAGCGCCGCAATCGAACTTTAGCGTTGATCTTCGGCGCATTGCTGACGATCTGTCTAGCGGTTGGTTTGCTTCTGAAACAGGTCATTTTTCCGAGAAATGATTATTCTGCTGCTGTGGCGCTAATGAACAATCGGCAGTATGATGAAGCTGTTGCGGCCTTTAGCGCGTTGGGCGACTACAGTGATAGCGCGGAACAGGTGAAAGCCTGCCGCTATCAAAAGGCGCAGGCTTTGATGGATAACCAACAGTATGATGAGGCCATTATTCTCTTTAACGAGCTTGGCAATTATAGTGACAGTGTAGAACAAATCAAAGCCTGCTTTTATCAGAAAGCACAGACAGCGTTGGAAACCGCCGATCTCGATAGCGCTAAAAAGTTTTTCATTCAAGTGGCTGATTATCAAGATTCACAAGAACTCGCAGCAAAAATTGATCAGTATCAAAAAGCGCAAGGGCAACAAAACAATCAGAAATATGCTGACGCCTATTCCTCTTATTCTGCCATTTCAGGCTTCATAGATGCAGATACTCAGAAAGAAGCTTGCGGCGAACAGGTCTACACTATAGCAATGGCTGCGAAACATAGCGATGATTTGGATAAAGCCTACAAACTGCTCAAATCCATTCCTGGCTACCGCGACAGCGATGTGATTACAACCAAGATAGAAGCAGACTACCAGACTGCGCTAACCCAGTTTGCCAATGCGCAGTATAAAGAAGCAGTGGATAGCTTTGCCTCGCTATACAACTATGAGGACAGCAATCTCAAACGTAAGGAAGCCCTTTACGCATATGCAGGTCAATTGGCAGCTGCCAGTCAATGGGAAGATGCCCTGACGGCCTATCAGGAGCTGGGGGATTATCAGGATGCAGCGGCTCAATGTTTAACCATGCAGGAAGCGTTAGCAGAAACTGCCTTTGCGTCGAAAGATTACGCTACGGCTCTGGCCTATTACATTGCACTGCCGCAAACGGACGAACGAAAAGCGAGAGAATACACCCTGGCCCAAACTTGCTATGACGAAGAAAACTATCAGGTAGCCGTGGATGCATACGAAGCGCTTGGACAATATGAACTAAGCGCTCAACGTCTGCCCCTAGCACAGTATGCCTATGCGAATCAATTGTTCCAACAGGGCCAGTACCTGGAAGCGTGCGAACAATTCAGCCAAATCAAAGAGGTGTCCGACAGCTCCGCTCGTGCGGACGAGTCCAAATACCAAGCCGCAAAAGTTTTACAGGCAGAGGGCCAATTTGCCCAGGCAGAAAGCTATTATGCGGAGCTTGGTTCCTACAGCGATGCTGCGGAACAAGCAAACGCCTGCCGGTACAGCCAAGCCGTTCAAGAAATGACTGTCGGCCATTATGAAAAGACTGCTCAATACTTTGAAGCTCTGGGGGATTATCAGGACAGTGCAACGCAGGCCAAGGAGGCCCACTATCAATGGGCTGAAGCCCTGATGTCCGCCAAAGATTATACGTCTGCTGAGCAGCAGTACGCCTTGCTTGCCAAAGGACGCTATAAAGACAGTGCAGACAAAATGAATGCCTGTATTTTGGCCCAGGCAGATACTGCTTTTTCGGCTGGCCATTACGCCGTGGCTGAGGAACTGTATCGTAGCCTGCCCACTTCCAATGACATTACGGCGCAGATCAATGCCTGCCTGTTGGCTCAGGCCAAAGAAAAGATGAACGGCGGCAGCTATAACGCCGCCCTGACCTTCCTGGACAGCATAAACGATGACAGCGGTGCGGAAGCGACAGCAGAGTGCCATTATCAACTTGGGCTTTCCGCACAGCGTGAGGGGAATACCCCTAAAGCAGTGCAGGAATTTGCGCAGGCCATTTTGCTGGATAAGGCAAAGGATGCGCTATGCCAAATCGGCAAGGACTATGCCAGCGTAAACGAAAACGCCCATGCGATTGAAACGCTGGCAGTTGTGGCGAATTATGAGCCTGCCCGGAAATTGCTGAGTGAGATTGCCGAACTGCTGCAAACCAAGCAGCAGAACGAATTGGTGTATATCGTTTATGTTGTTACCAATGACGAAGCTGCCCGAAAGGAACGATTAGCTCAGGTAACAAAGAAAAGTTTAGCCGAGGCACTGGTTGGGTTTGACATTGGGTGGGATACTGATTTTGCCAATAAGGTACTGTACCAACACGCGGCTGATTTGGAAAGTACAGGTCAGCATGACAAAGCGACTGCGGCTTTTGAAAATTTAGGAGAATATGCGGATGCTTCGACACGGGCCAAAGCCGCGCAGTATCAAAAGGCGGTTGAGCTGCTGGACAATAAGGATTACGACAAGGCTAGTGAAGCATTTAAGGCGGCTGGAGATTATCAGGACGCTGTCGAGCGCATCGGAGAACCGTATTATATTCAGGCAGAAAAAATGCTAGCTGCTGGACAGTTAATAGAAGCAATCGATTCTTTTCAAAAAGCAGATGGTTATAAAGATGCACAACAACGGCTTTTGGAAACATGCTATGTACAAGGGGAAATAGAAAGAAAGGCTGGAAACTATGGCCGTGCCTTACTTTATTTCGGAAAGGCGGGGAAATATTCAGACGCGCATGTTCAAGTACAGGAAATTCAAAAAAATTTTATTTCCCTTGTTGCGGCAGGAAGTTATCATACTGTTGGACTGAAGACCAATGGAACCGTAATCGCAGTCGGGGATAATGGGCATGGTCAATGCAATGTCGATTCTTGGACGGACATTATTGCCGTATCAGCAGGCCTCTACCATACTATCGGACTAAAGGCCGATGGAACCGTTGTTGCGGTTGGAGATAATCAATATGGTCAATGTGATGTTGATTCTTGGAAGGATATCATTGAAATTTCGGCTTCCACTTACTGCACTGTTGGTCTAAAGAATAATGGTACAGTGGTTGCAACTGGATATAACGAATATGGTCAATGTAATGTAGGTTCTTGGAAAAATATTATAGCCGTATCAACCAGTGGTGGTCATACAATCGGTTTAAAGAGCGATGGAACTCTGGTTGTAGTTGGAAATAATTATGATGGTCGATGTAATATTAACTCTTGGAAAAATATTATATCTGTGTCAGCAGGCGTTCATAGTATCGGCCTTAAAGACAACAGAACCGTAATTGCTTCCGGAAATAATAAGTATGGTCAATGCGCTGTCGGTTCTTGGACAGATATTATTGCAATTTCGGCAGGCGCTCACTATACCATTGGAATAAAGGCCGATGGAACGGTAATCGCGGTTGGGGATAATGAACAGGGACAATGTGATATTGATTCTTGGACAGACATTATTGCTGTATCAGCAGGCCTGTCCCATACCGTTGGGTTAAAAGTTGATGGAACACTAGTTGCGGTTGGGGATAATTCATATGGTCAATGCAATGTCGGTTCGTGGACAAATATTGGCGGAGTTCAACCAAGTAAATAAAAAATTTATATGGAGCAAAAGCGAATGAAAACGTCAACAAAAGTCAAAAAATATGTATATTTAGTAACTATTATCATTTTCATTTCTCTGCCGCCCTATTTGATACAAAAATTATATGAAGAATTAAATAAAAATAAAATTGGCACATTCATTTCTGCTTCTGATGTTTTGGCATACTTAGGAACGATTATTGGATTGATTGGTGCTGTGTCTTCCGCGCTGATTGCTATTAAAAGCGAACAAAAGATGTGGGTTCAACAAAAGGAAGAAGAAGCTAACAAGCATAGACAAAAAATTAAACCTCATCTTATTTTGAAAATAACTCCGAATGGTGAAGAACCATATAATACTTTTTTGTTAGAGATAAGCAATTTGAACGCAAGCCCTGCCATCTTTGTTTGCATTGAAGATCAATTTGTTTTTTATACAATTAAGTGTGGTGAAACTAAAAAACGACAAGTTGAATTTAAACATACCGATGATGGTGAAACATTCTATTTGTATTTTGATGAAAAGTCATTAAATCCAGATGGAGTACCGCAAAAAATCACTCTGTACTATAAAGATATTGATAGAAACATTATTGAGGAGGAATTCATATATATCAATCATGGAAAATATGGCGATAAAGGATACTGTTATCTGTAATATTCCTCCCCAAAAGTAGTAAAAGCTCGTTATTTAATGCATTTCCTTTAGTAATGCCAGATACTTATAGACCGTCGGTCTGCTAAGCCCACATATCCGCGCCAGTTCTGAAAGATTCATCTTTCCCGCCGCATAGGCTGGATAATGCCGGTAAAACGCAGCGGGAATATCCTCCGGGGTGGTGGGTCGCCTACCGATCTGCCGCCCTTTTGCTTTGGCGTTTTCTATGCCGCTTTTTACTCTGGCGCGAATAATGGATAGCTCCAGCTCTGCAAATACGGCGCTCATTTGAATAAACGCCTGACTCATGGGATCAATCGTGCCGTTGCGGCAGTCCACCGTAATAGAACCAAGAATCACCAGGCGCAGATGCTTTTGCTTGATAAGCGTAATGATTTCGCATAGCTGCTGGGTGGAGCGAGAAAGCCGGTTTACCTCCGTTGCCATGATGGTGTCGCCAGCTTGGGCAGCCTCCAGCAACAAATCAAGCTGAGGCTTCACCTTTGCATCGCCGTGTTCTCGTTCATAAATCAACTTTTCTGCTCCTGCCGCTTTCAGTTCCCGGCCCTGCCGGTTCAAATCCTGGCCTTTTTCCTCCGATAGGGAGCAGCGCGCATAGCCGTATATCATGACGATTCCTCCTGTAAAATCAAACACCTGTTTTTGCTGACAACTTTTTTGTCCGGCTTTTTCTTGCTTTTCAGCCGCAAATCGCCCAAAATTCGTAAACAAAAATACCGGAAGGTTTTCTTTGACAAGCTTCTATTGAGAACTGGCAGGGGTTAATCCCCTGCCAGAATCATTTCCACGGCTTTTTCCGCTTTGCCGGACGCGCTGACGATGAAACGCTTGTCATTGCGAAGAACGGACAGCCAGTTTTGAAGATAGGCCGTGCTGTTGC
>OLPR01001907.1_pt1 | contig 16319 bp, 18 predicted proteins | sample 1672761 | NCBI WGS metagenome assembly OLPR01 (sample SAMEA3136721, study PRJEB25190) | human gut metagenome | biome: human gut; feature: human-associated habitat; material: faeces | place: Austria | collected 2013 | reverse complement strand
CAAGAGACTCGCAGGTGGAAACATACTCGTCCCACTGGGTGTCCAGATCCGCCTCGCCGGTGATGAACTTGGCAATCTGTGCTGCGGAATAGGTGGAAACCTCGTTGAGGGCGGCATTATACTCGGTGCTTTCCTCGGCCTCCAGCGGAACATTGGCAACCATCCACTGGTTGTCGGAGGTGCCGGTCCAAATGTCGCTGGCTTCCTTCTGGGCATCGGTGTAGCCTGCGTACATACGGGTGTAGTCATTGACGAAGGGACCGCTCATGCAGGCGTACTTCTCAATGGCGATGGGCAGGGGCAGACCGTCGGGGTTATTGGTGATGAGATCGGTGAAGTGGGGATTGCCGTCGGCATCCAGCTCGTAGCTTTCACCCTCTTCGCCGTAGTTGTTGAGCATAAAGCCCTTCTGGGTGTACTGGAAGTTCAGCCACTGTGCTGCCAGCTCGGGATCGGAGCAGGTGGTGGAGATGCCGGTGCCGATGCCCAGAACCAGAGAGTAGTTGTGGCACACGTGGTTTTTGTCGCCTTCCTTCTGGACTGCATCGGGAATGGCGGAAAGAGTCATGCCGCTGGAGCTTTTGCCCTCAAACTCGGTCATCATGGCGGCGGTGGAATAGAAGATACCGGTGCGGTCATGGGAAATCAGCTCATCGGGGGCATACTGCTCGCTGGCGGTATAGGTGCCGAAGTCGGAGTAGATGAGGCCCTCGGAATACCACTGATTCAGCAGAGCGATATAGTCCCGGAATTCATCCTCCAACAGGGAGAACTTCACCTCGCCATCCACCTGATAGAAGGGATCGGTGACGCGGCCCCGGGCGTTGGCGGTATAGCTGAGCACCCCAAACCCGGATGCAAAGTAGTTGTTCTGGGCAGAGATGGTGTTGGGCAGCAGGAAGGTATAGGCCGGGTCGTAAGCGTCCTTGAATGCGGTCAGCACCTCATGCCAGTCGTCATAGGTCACAGGGGTGTCCAAATTCAGGGCATCCAGCCAGTCCTGACGGATCATGGGGCCGGTGGAGGGACCCAGATCCTCGCTGAAAAAGGAAGTCAGCTCCACCACATAGCCGCTGTCGGTGAGGGAGTCCTGTTCATCCTGGGCGGTGCGGGTACGGTAGTAGTCATAGTCCGGAGCGTATTCCAGGTATTCCGACACATCCATCAGAATATCGTCGGCCACAGCCACCTCACCGCCGCCGGGATAGTTGGCCGCGGCATTGGGGATTAGATCCGGCAGGGTGCCGGCAGCAGCCCAGAGCGTCAGGGCCTCTGCATCGCCCATTCCGCCGGCGGATACGAATTCCACATGGACGCCGGTGCGCTCCTCCACCGCCTGGAACACAGGATGCTCATTGAAGTCGGTAAAGCGGGTGCCCACCCCTCCGGGCATATCAAAGGACATGGTAATGGTCAAATCATCGCCGGTAAGCGGATAGGAGATCACGGCACGCGGCGCTTCCTCCTGTGCCGAAGTCTCCGCCTGTGCCGGCTCTGCACTGCTCTCCTGAACCGGACTTTCCTGCGCTGCGGCAACCGGTGCTGCGGAAGCATCCGACTGCGGCTTCTCACTGGACGCCGCTTCTCCGCCGCAGGCACATAGTGACGCCGCCAAGGCTCCGATCAAAAGCATTGCAAGAATCTTTTTCATTTTGATTACCTCCGAAGTATTTTAATTCAAGTAACGTGTATTATTATACACGATTGTGCAGAGATGTCAATACCCTTGAATGTAAACTTTTGAAAATTATTCAAACTCGGGCGCGAGCGCGGCGAGCCGCTTCATCGCCTCTTCGAGCTTGTCACGGCTGACAGTGCAGGCGATTCGGAAGTGTCCCTCACCGGCTTTGCCGAACGCACAGCCCGGGGAAACGAGCAAATGCGCCTTTTCAAGCAAAAACGACGCAAATGTGCGATCATCCATGCCCGTTTTCTGAATGCCGGGGAAGAGATAGAACGTTCCGCGCGGACGCAGCAGCGTGAGATACGGAATCTTTTCTATGCAATCGGATGCATAAAATACACGATCTCTGTATTTTGTGATATACGCCTCGGCGATTTCGTCGCGAATGGAAAGCGCCTTGATCGCCGCGCGCTGGGAGATTGAAGGCGCAGCGTAGGTCAGAGCGTCGTTGACCGCCTTGAATACCTGAATGAGTTCCGGATGCGCAATGATATAGCCCACGCGCCAGCCGGTCATCAGGAAGTTTTTCGAAAAGCTGTTCAGCGTTACCGTTCGATCCGCCATGCCGGGCAACGTTCGCATCGGGATGAATTCACCGTCGTAGAGGTAGCGCGTGTAAATCTCGTCGGCAAGAATCAGCAGATCGTATTCCTGTGCAACGCGCGCGAGCATTTGCAGCGTGTTCATATCGTATGCTGCGCCGGTCGGATTACAGGGGGTATTAACGATCATTGCGCGCGTTTTTGGCGTGATTGCATGGCGAAGCGCATCCTCCTGCGGACGATACGCATCCGCTTCATAGGTGGGAACCTCGACCGCCCTGCCGCCGGCAAGCGCCGCCTGCGACGCGTAATCGGCGAAATACGGACCGAATACAATCACCTCGTCGCCCGGATTCAGGATGCCCATCAGCGCCTGCGACATGCCGATGCAGCTCGAGGTCGTGACCAGAACCTCCTGCTCGGAAACGTCCTGCCCGAAATCCTCCTTCCACGCGCGGCGAATTGCTGAAATCAATTCCGGATCGCCTTTCGGGTCGCCGTAATGGGTGTAACCCGCACACGCGTCGGCAAACGCTGCGTCAATGATTCGGCGATCGGTGGTAAAATCCGTGTCGCCAATGCTTAAATCGATGACGTCCGGATAGCGTTTCAGCGCCTCTGTGTCCAGAGAGAGTCCGCCGGAATAATGCTGAAAGCGTTCAGCGATATGGTTGCGCATCATAGCGATTCTCCTTTCACGCGCGGAACAACCGTGCTGCCGTTTGGAATAACGTAAATCTTCTTGCCCTCGGGCTGCGCGCATTTCATCAGTGATTCAATATCCGAAAACGCTTTGAGACCCATCGGCGCAACCGTTTCCGGCGCGACGGATGTAAGCATCAGGATATTGTAGCGTTTCGCCTGCTCGCAGTTCAGAAGGAAAATATAGCCGGGCACGGTGAAATGCTCGCGTAGACGCGCCTCCATCGTGCCGGAAACCCAGTTCTGGATCCAATCGAAGTATTCCGCCGGTCCGCCGCCCTCGCGCGCCTCGATCAGAAGCACCAGAGTGCCGCCCGGCTTCAAACCGGATTCCACATTGTCGATCGTCTTCGTGCCCTGATACAGCGACATATCCTTTGGAAATCCGCCGCAGCTGGCGATGATCATGTCCGCACGTTCGGGAACGTCCACACGGTAAATCCGGTCGACCGCCTCGCAAGCCTTTTCCCACGATTTCAGATAATGCCCCGCGTAAATTTCGCAAAGCTGCATCTCGGCGTTCAGCACAAGATTTACGATATACAGATTTTTCACCAGCTTTGCCGCTTCGCACATATCGTCGTTCAGCGGATTGTCGATCGTTTTGCCGTTGCCGATGCGCGGATTGCTGCGCAGGCAGGCGGGATCGAGTGCGTACGCGTGATTGTGGCAGATGCTGTCCATTGCGCTGATGCCAGGGAGAATACTCTTGCGGCCGCCGCCGAAGCCCGCCATCACGTGATGCGTGCACGCGCCGAGACAGACCACCTTGTCCGCGTTCGCCGCAATTGGATTGATCTTCACGCGCGTTCCGTGCGGCGTAATGCCGATATCAACCAGATCCGGCGCGGTGCAATCGTGGTTCACGACCTGAACGCGATCGAAAATCGCGTCCGTCACCAGCGTGCGCAGTTCCTGTTCGTCGCCGCCCAAATGCGTGCCGTTTGCAACCAGAATCGTGATCTGCCCGTCCGGAATGCCGGAGCGATTCATATAGTCCACCAGCGGCGGAATCACCTTGTCCTGGCGCATCCAGAAACGCGACATATCGCTGATGACCAGGCAAACGCGGTCGCCCGGCTCCAGCCAGTCCTTCAGCGCCGGTGCGTCGATGGAATGATTCAGCGCGTCATCCAGCGCCGTGGGGATGCTCTCGATTGCCGGAAAGCGATTGCCGTGCAGCTCGCCCAGCACGTTTTTCTCGTCCAGCGGAATATCGACCGTCCCGTCGCCATAGCGGAATGTATAATTCTTCACGCGAACGCCTCCTTTGAATGCGAAACCGTAATAAATATGCACGCAATTATAGCACTGTGCGCCGCGTTTGTCGAGCAGAAAAGACCGCTGGAAACGTAAAATCTGCGCACAAAAAAAGCTCCGATCGAACGGAGCGTATGAAAGCGATATTCACGGCGTTTCCATCAGGCGGCGCATCAATAAAAGCGATGAATCGCCGCCTGAGGTGGCGTATTCCGTCGTTCCGGGCGTTGAATCCGAGCGCAGACCGCGCTCGTCCAGCACACGCACGAGTTCGCGGCTCGTTTCAATGCCGCCTTCAAAGAAAGAAGCATTCGGGAAAAGCGCTCGAAACTGCTTCAGCAAAAAGGGATAATGCGTGCAGCCGAGCACAATGCCGTCAATCTGGCGCGAGAGATAGGGCTTCAGCAAATTCTCAAGCGCCCGTGCGGCTTCGGGTGTATCCGCACGACCGGATTCGACGAGTTCGACCAGACCGTCGCCCGCGATTGGGATTACGTGATCGCCGCATTCGCGCATTTCCTGGCGAAAGGTGGGGGAGTTCAGCGTCGCGTGCGTTGCCATTGCGAGAATTTCGCCGTCGCGCCGCGCTGCCTGTGCTTCGCGAATGGCGGGACGCGTGCCCAGCACGGGAATATTGACCCGCGCACGGAGAATATCCATATAGACCGCTGTCGCGGTATTGCAGGCGATTACGATCGCCTTTACGTCGCGATCGAGTATTTTCCGGAATGCCGCATCGCACAGCGCGTGAATCTCGGAAACCGAGCGCGGACCGTAAGGCGCGTTGCCGTTATCGCCAAAATAGAAAAAATTCTCGTTCGGCAATAGCCTTCGCGCGGTACGCATCACGCTCACGCCGCCCACGCCGGAATCAAAAAAACCGATACAATCGTTCATGGGAATCCCCTTCAAATCAAAAGCTGTTTATTCACGCGTCAGTCCCAGCAGGTCGCGAACGACCTCGCCCGCGAGAATCAATCCCGCGACGGACGGACAGAACGAAATACTGCCCGGTACGCTTCTGCGCCCCGGCGCGTCGCTTTCCAGCTGCTGAAGCGGCGTGCGCGGCGGCTCCTTTGAATAAACAACCTTCATGTGTTTTACGCCGCGCTTGCGGCACTCGCTGCGCATTACGCGGGCGAGGGGACAGATGCTCGTTTCATACAGATCGGCAACCTCGAATTTTGTCGGATCGAGCTTGTTGCCCGCCCCCATTGCGCTGATGATCGGAATGCCGAGCAGGTTCGCGCGCACGGCGATATCGACCTTGGCTTTCACGGTATCAATGCAATCAATGATATAATCATACCGCGCAAAATCCACCTGATCGGCGTTTTCGGGCAAATAGAACATCTGATGCGCACCAATTTGCGCGTTCGGGGAGATGTCGTTGAGCCGCGCCTTGATTGCTTCAACCTTGCTCATGCCGATGGTTGAATGCAGCGCGATGATCTGGCGATTGAGATTGCTTTCGTTGACGGCGTCGTTGTCGAACACGTCGAGCGCACCGATTCCCGCTCGAATCAGCGCTTCCGCGGCAAATCCGCCGACGCCGCCCGCGCCGAACAGCGCGACGCGCTTGCTCCAAAGCAATTCGATTGCGTTTTCTCCCAGCAGCAGCGCCGTGCGCGAAAACTGCGATTCCATTCGCCGACACCTCCATTTCTATCTATTATACTGAAAAGCGCGCAGGAAATCAAGGAAAGTCTGTTTAATTCCTGCGTCGAATGCAATCAGAATTAAACCTGCGCGGCGATTTGCTCTGCGGCAGTATGCGCGTCGATTTTGCTTACGTCGATTCTGGTTCCGGGCGAATGCTGGTACATTGCAAGGCGCGCGCAGCTGCGTTCGAGAATGTCCGGCGCACGCTTTCCTGCGGCAATGTCTTTTTGAAGGCGGTTTTGCAGCGCGTCTTCGGAGAGAACCAGCGTAAACAGCCGATAATTTGCCGAATCGAGATTCAGCTGCGCGAGAATCGAATCGATGATCGCCTGCTCGTGCATGACCCAGCAGAAAATCACATTCTGAAATTCGGAACAGTTCAGAAAGCTCTGGAGCAAATGCGCGATATTCCGAACAACCATCGCCTTCGTCTCGTCCGTTACGATAAACGGATGCATATTCCAGCACCAGTCGCCGTCCAGATAGACCGCGTTCGGCAGCATCTTCAGAAGCTCGGCGCAAACGCTCGATTTGCCCGCACCCATCGTGCCGTTGATAAAAATCAGGTTTTTCATTTCGATTTTTTCCTTCGAACCGGCGTTTCGCGTTCGAGAACCGGAACGACCGCGTCCAGCAGCGCAGAATCGTCGATATCGAGAATGTAATGCGTTTTCGCGCCTTCGTAAGGCACTCCGAGCGGCGCGTCGCGCATCGGAGATGCGATCGAATCCAGACATTTAACGAAAACCGTATTGTCGCAAACGAGAAAAACGGGCTTGGCATTCAGATAAACCATATATTCGCCGAACATTTTGCGCATGGTCAAATCGCCGAAGCACGCAAGCCGTTCGCATACATAATCCACATATTCGCGCGAAGTCGCCATAAAATCCCTCCCAATGCCTCTATTATAGGCGATCGGCGCAAAAAGATCAAGCGAAGCGCATAAAAATGGGCTTCCGCGCGTTTGGCGAAAGCCCATTTGGAAGCAGAATTATCGATTCGCACTGAACCGCGACCATTTCTCCGTAGAGTAGAATACGATCGAAAGCGCGGCAGCGATGCACCAGCCGATCGGCCAGGACAGCCAGATACCCGTGACCTGGAGCGCCGTGCGGGAGAGTGTCTCCGCCAGAATAACGCGCAGCACGAGGTCGGTAAACGTGGCGATCATGAATTTCTTCATAAGTCCCGCGCCGCGCAGCACGCCGTCGGAAACCAGCTTGGCGGCGACGATGAAATAGAACGGCGAGATGATTTTCAGAAACTGAACGCCCGTCTTCATCGCTTCGCCCGTTGGGTTGTTGATGAAGATGCTCACCAGCGGTTTGCCCGCAAACAGGTACAGGATCACCAGCGGCAGACACAGCATCCACACGAGCTTGATTCCGGCACGGAAGCCGGCTTTGATGCGGTCATATTGCGCCGCGCCCAGGTTCTGAGCAGTGAAATTGGAAATGCCATTGCCAAGCGTGGTGAGCGAAGTGATCACCATGTTGTTCAGCTTGACCGCGGCGGAATAGCCCGCCATGACTGCCGAACCGAAACTGTTGATCACGCTCTGTATGACGATATTGCCCACGGAGATAAAGCTCTGCTGCAGAATGCTCGGAACGGCGATTACGGCGAAGCTGCGAAAATGTTTCCACGAAAACGCGCGCACATGTTCATCCGTTTTAATCTTTTCAAAGCGGCGGAATACCACGACGATTGCCAGCACACAGCTGACGCCCTGACAGAGGAATGTCGCCCATGCCACGCCGTCTACGCGCATTCCAAGTGCGGTTACGAACAGAATGTCCACCACAATGTTGGAAAGCGAGGAGCAAGCCAGAAAGATAAACGGCGTTTTCGAATCGCCCAGCGCGGAGAAAATGCCGGTCGCGATATTATAAAGGAATACGAACGGCAGCCCGAAAATGTAAATGTCCAGATAGAGCTTTGAATCGGCAAAGACCTCCGGCGGCGTGTTGATCAGATGCAGAAGCGTTTCACATCCCAAAATTCCCAAGAGCATCAGTGCGGCACAGAGCACGCTGCTTGTAATCAGCGCGGTATACACCGCGGATTTCATATCGCCATAGCGCTTCGCGCCGAACAGCTGCGCGGCGATGACTGAACAGCCGATATTGCATCCGAAAGCAAACGCGATGAAAATCAGCGTGATTTCATAGCTGTTGCCCACGGCGGCGAGCGCATTATCGCTGATGAATTTGCCGGCGACAAAGCTGTCGGCAATGTTATAAAGCTGCTGGAAAATGATGCTGCCGAACAGCGGCAGACAGAATTGTCTCAGTACGGTTTCCGGCTTTCCAACCGTCAAGTCTTTATTCATGGGGTATTCGCATCCTTTTGTATGATATTGTTATGCTTTTTCCATTTCGGCTGCCTGTAGGATGACGCTCGCCGCGCCGTCGATGCCGTATCGACTGGCGGAAAGCATCAGATCATAGCTCTCCGGCTCTCCCCATGCGGTGTCGGCATAGAAATCAAAGTACTGCTTGCGCATTCGGTCGATTTTTTGCATTTTGCGAATCGCAATCTTTTCGCTGCAACCATTACGGGCAACGATGCGGTGGATGCGGTCGTCGCGATCAGCGTAAATGAAGATGGAAAGCGCTTCAATGCCCGAGGAACGTAGAATTTCGCCCGCACATCTGCCAATGATGACGCAGGAGCCTTTTGCGGCAATGTCCAAAATCGCCTTGCGCTCCGCCTGATAGACGTTCTGACGCACAGAATAGAATGCTTCGCTCATCGCGACGCTGTCTGCAAATGGATTGCCCGAAACCATGCTGGAAAGACCGATCGGCAGTTCGTCGTCCGCCGAAATGGCGGATACCGCCATGCCGCTTTCGCGCGCCGCCTGTTGAATCAGCAGCTTGTCATAACAGAGAACGCCCAATTTCTCCGCCAGTTTTTCGCCAATTTCACGCCCGCCGCTGCCGTATTGACGACCAATGCAAATAATTTTTCCGTTCATTCTCGTTTCCCCCTTGAACGTTCGTTCAGATCATGCTTGACTCTTCACAACAGAACTATTATAATACAGGTGTAGATATATGTAAAATACATAAATTGCATTCTTGATATGGAATAAATATATGGCATGGAGCGCGATCAATGGATATCGATTATGATTATTACCGGATTTTCTATTATGTCGCCAAATGCGGCAGCATTACGCAGGCGGCGAAGAGGCTCCTGCACGACCAGCCGAATCTGACACGAATGATCAAGCTTCTCGAGGGCGAGCTGGGCTGTGCGCTGTTTTATCGAACGAATCGCGGCGTGCGTCTTACGCCCGAGGGCGAGCGGCTGTATGTCCATGTTAAAGCCGCGTTTGAACAGATCGAAGCAGGTGAGCGCGAGCTGGCGGCGCGGCGAAACCTTGAACAGGGTGAAGTCGCTATCGCGGCGAGTATGGTCGCGCTGCGGTGCGTGCTTTTGCCGGTGCTGCGCACGTTCAGAGAGCGGTATCCGGGCGTTCGCATCCACGTTGAGAACAGTACCGCACCGCAGGCGATTGCCGCCATTCGAGAAGGCAGTGCCGATCTTGCGGTCGTTACCGCGCCGGCGCGCGTGCCGGAATCGCTGATCGCCGTGCCGCTGCGTAAAATTCGGGACGTCGCTGTTTGCGGAAGCGCGTTTCCAGAGTTGACTGGCAGACGCGTTTCTCTGAAGGAACTAACGAGCTTTCCGCTGATTGCGCTCGATGCGCAGACGAAGACGTTCGAAACCTATTCGCAATTCTACATGGAAAACGGGTTGATGTACCAACCGGACGTCGAAGCGGCGAATGCCGATCAACTCCTGCCAATGGCGGAGGCGAATCTTGGCGTATGCTTCCTGCCGGAGCCTTTCGCACGGGAATCCAGTCGCGTTTTCACGATCGATCTCGAGGAGGAACTGCCGATGCGCCGAATCTGTTTGCTCAGACGGGCAAACCAGCCGATCAGCGTTGCCGCGGCTGCGATCGAGAAATTGATCTGCTCGAATCCGGATTGACAATTCAAGGTAAATCTTGTATAATAACGAGTGTTGTATAACAACTTTGAATTAGAAATGGGGAATGCGCCATGCCGCCCAAAGCAAAATTCACAAAGGAAGAAATCATTGATGCCGCGCTACAGATTGCGCGCACGCGAGGCATGGAGGCGATCACTGCGAGAGACGTTGCGGCACAGCTCGGCGTATCCACGCGACCGATTTTCACCTATTTCAGCACGATGGAAGAGGTTCGGCGCGAGGTCTACGCCTCGGCGGAGCGTCTTTACGGCGAGCGTATCGCGCGCGGACTCCAAAACCGTCGGCCGTTTCTTGGCGTTGGCGTCGAATACCTGCGATTTGCGCAGGAGGAACCGCAGCTGTATCGAATCCTGTTTTTGACCCGCCCGGCGGATGCGAACGAGGGCGCGATTGCGGCGATGCGCAGCACGCAGAACGAGGTGCGTGCCTCCGTCATGCGCGAATACAAAATGACCGCGCGGGAAGCCGATCGTTTTTTCCGTGATATGTGGATTGTCGCGCACGGTCTGGCCACGCTTCTGGTTACGAACGGCGAATGCTACAGCATGGATGAAATGCGCGCAATGCTCACCGGATTCAGCGCAAGTATTTGCCGATCGATCAAGGAGGTTGCCGGATATGTGGACGACAAAATCGATCGCGACGCGGAATTTGCGCGCATACTCGGAAAATCTGAAGGAGGAGAATGAAGCATGGCGCTGCCGATGGTGCATTTGCTGGTTGCCGAGCGCTGGGCGCGGAATCATCCGCAATATGCGCAGAATGCCGGCTTTTATCTGGGCGCAATCTCGCCGGACGCCATTCACATTCGCGATCACGACGATAAATCACACAAAAATTACGTCCACCTGAACAACTGGATGGTGCTGCATCCGGACGAAGTGATTGCCTATTGGCGAAAGCGCAGCGCGCCGTTTGATATCGGCTACGGTATTCACGTTTTGACCGATGCGCTTTGGGTGCGTGCGCGGTTGGAACAACTGCCGCAGCTGAATTTGCCGGACGGTAGTTTGGATAAGGAAAAGTATTATCGCGACACTTTTCTTACGGATTTTGAGCTCTATCGAGACGGCGGCGAAGCTCTGTTTCGGAAAATGGGCGAGGGGAAAGCGCCAAGCGATCATCCGCTGCTTACGCAGGAGGAATTTGCCCAGTGGCAGCACGACGTACTGAAGGCGTACCGCGGTAAATGCCCGAAAACGGGGCGCGCTGAGTATATTACCTGCGCCTATGCGCGCAGATTTGTGGAAGAATGTCAAAAGGAACTTGACTCGATTTATGGGAGGTTTGAAAAATGAACGAGGTATTGAATGCAATTCAGGCACGGCGCAGCACGCGCGGATTCAGCGATGTTCAGCTTACGGATGCGGAGCTTCAGGCGCTCGTCGATGCGGCGCTCGCTTCTCCGACGGCACGGAACACCCAGATGTGGCATTTCTCCGTGGTTCAGAACAAGGAGCTTCTCGATGAATTTTGCCGCGAAGCTGCGGAGCTCATGCAGAAAAACACGCCTGCAGGCGCGCGCGGGCGGTTCGACAGCGATTCGTTCCATATGTTCTATCACGCGCCGACGGTGATCTTCATTTCGCGTCCCGAGGAATGCGACAATTCATTCGTCGATATCGATTGCGGCATCGCGTGTGAAAACATCGCGCTGGCGGCGCAGGGAATCGGGCTTGGCAGCGTGATCATCGGTCTGGCAAAGCCGCTGTTCATGTCCGAGCGCGGCGAATATTACAATCGCGCATTCGGCATCCCCGAGGGTTATCGATTTGCGATCGCAATCGTCGTCGGGCATAACACCGTTACGAAGGATGCGCATCCGATCGGAGAAGGCAAGGTCAATTATGTAAAATAATCGCTTTTGCAAAAACGATTGAAAAGCCCGACGCGGTTTGATTCGCGTCGGGCTTGAATTTTAGCCGATGAATTCCTCAATGGACTCCTTCGGATGATAGCCGACCAGCGTGCCCATCGCCTGACCACCGTCAAACAGCATCAGCGTCGGAATGCTGGCGATGTGATATTTCATCGCGAGGTCGTATTGCTCGTCGATATTTACCTTGCCGACCTTGATATCCGTGCGTTCTTCAGCGATTTCCGCGACGATCGGCGCAAGCATTTTGCACGGGCCGCACCACGTCGCCCAGAAGTCGACCAGCACGGGTTTATCGGATTTGAGCACTTCCTGCTCGAAATTCTCCTGCGTAAGCGTAATTTCTGCCATAATAAAGCTCCTTTCGCTTCTTTGCATCTATTTTGACGCGCGCGTTTCGAAAAAATGCGCGCGGGTCAATCGTAATTCGTGAGCATTTGAACCGAATCCGGCAAATGCCGAACGGCCGTTTTCAGAAAGCGCGGCTGGAAATTTGCGCTCTCCAGCGCGTCGAAGGTCAGCCATTGATAGCGCATGCGCCGATTTCCGCCCTCGAGATACTCGAAGGAATTGCTGCGCGCGAGTAAATCCGTTTTCGAAAAGTCGATCAGATAGTAAAAACACAGCTCGTGATACCGCTTTCTACTGGCCTGCTCGGTAAAAACGCCTGATTTACCCAGAGTGGTCGTTCAATCCGCGCCTCAATTCCCAGTTCCTCGCGCAATTCGCGCAAAACGGCAGCCTCCGCGGTTTCTCCGGCATGCACGCGCCCGCCGGGCAGGTACGCATACGCACAAGAATCATCGCGCAACACGAGCAAACGCCCCTCACAGACGAGAATCGCCGCGGCGCGATCGTTGAAGCGCAGGCCGTCTGCGGAAAATGTAATGTCCATTCAGGTATCTGCAATCACGAGATCCACCGGAATGTCGTGCGCCTCGGTCTCCAGATGATCGAACATTTGAAAGCCGTAGCACAGCGCGACCAGCGGGTGATTGGGCTCCTTTGCGAGAAATCGATCGTAAAATCCGCCGCCATAGCCGAGTCTGCGGCCTTCGGGATCAAAGGCGAGCCCCGGCATCAGCACGAGCGCAGTATCGTCGTCCGCAATTGGCTCGTCTGCGATCGGCTCAGGAATGCCATAGGCGCCGGGCGCGACCTGATCCGGATCGTCCAGCCATAGAAAGCGCATTTCGTCGCCGTAAACCTTCGGCACGGCGACGCGCTTGCCATCCTGAATGGCGCGGCGAATCAGCGCGTCCGTGCGCACCTCCTGATTGTAGGAAAGATACGCATAGATTGAGCGGCAATCGCGATAGAATTCGGTTTGCAGAAACTTTTCTGTGAGCCGTTCGCTCGCGCTCTCAATTTCTTCCCGCGTCATCGTGCGCTTCTTTTCGCCGATGGTGCGACGCATTGCTTTTTTGTCCATTGCTGTTCCTCATCAGAAAGATTGGGGAGAGGTTGTGCCTCTCCCCAACAAATTTGAATTACATCAGAGGCTCCATGCCGAGAACCGGATGGCCAACCTCGGTCAGGTAGTTGAGCAGCTCCTCGGGATCCTCCGTGCAGATCGTCTCGTCGGCGATCATGTCGGAGAAGTTCTCGATGCCATACAGCTCGTGCGCGGACTCGTTCAGCTTGTCCTTGATCTGTTCCTTCAGCGCCTTCGGCAGCCATACGATGCGGGCCAGACCGCCTTCCGCCTTCAGGAACTTCTTGGAGGTGATGAAGTGCTTGCCGTGTCCCATGAAGCCCGGCGTCTGCACGCCGCCGCCCGTCATGGAAGCCAGCTCGGAGAAGCTCATGCCCATCGGGGTCATGCCGACGTGCTCGCGGTTGACGATAACGACGCCGTTGGACAGCGGCTCGATACCGCAGATACACTCGAAGCAGCCGCAGGAGGTCATCGGGTCTTCCATGATGGAATACAGCGTAACCTGCTCCAGCGCGCCGTGAGAGTACTGCTGCACCGCTTCGTTGACGTCCTCGTAACGACCGGTGCGCTCGTCGATCAGGCGGGTCTTCGGAACGATCTGGCAGGGACCCTGCGGATCGAGCTCGTTGGTCGCCTTCGCATCCAGCCAGGAAACTGCGCCGCACAGACCGAGACGCTCGGGCGTAACGATGCAGACGTGCGACGGGGAGAACGCCTGGCACAGAATGCAGGTATAGAACACGTCGACGGATTCGTCAGTCATGCTCTTCAAGCGCTCGTCGCGGTGATCGAACGTCGCGTTCGCTTCTTTGCGCAGCTCGTGCACTTTTTCAGGATCGGTATAGATCTTGACCTGGCACTTGTCGACGACGGTGTCGTACTCGCTCTTGATCTTCGCGTACAGAACCTCGCCCAGGTGCTTCGCGCGGAAGCCTGCGTCGAACGCCGCGTTGCTTACGCGGATGCGGATCATGTCGCGCTGGCCGGTATGCATAACGCCTTCGATGCAGTTCAGGAAGCTGTGGAATTTACGCTCGAATACGCCTTCGAAGTCGGTCTGCATGGTTTTGCCGGCAACCTCGACGATATAAGCGATCGGGATCTTTGCGCCAACCTCGAACGCGTCGAAATCCGGACCTTCAAGCGTGATCGAATGATCCTCGATCTCGTGGGGCTCCTTCGTGCGAACCAGCTCGACGCAGTCCACGCGGGAACCGTCCATTTCGATGCGCATATCCTTCTTGCGGATGATTTCGCCTTCATACGCAGAGGAGAACGCGACCGGGATATCGATGTTCGTGACCTTGATCTTGATTCCGCGCGCTTCGAGCGAGGTCTCAATCCAGTCCTTGGTGTCGGTGTTGATGATCAGGGACTTCGGAACCGCCCACATGTCGTCGGTATCGTTGGTGATAACCGGGAAGCCCATCTTGATCGCGCCCGCGCCGCACGCAACGGTGATGTCGTTAACCGGCGCATAGGCGTTGACAAATGCGAAAATGCGGTCGAAGGTATAGCGATGGAACGCGTTCGCATCGCCCGGCTCGGTCGCGCCGAAAATCATCGTCGCGCGGGTAACGAGCGAGATGACATGACCGACGGACCAGATGTCCGCGCCAACCGGCACGCAGCGCACGCCGAAGCCGGTGTTCATGCCGGCGGAGTGAACCTGATCGATGATGCCGCCGATCATGAATACGAAGATACCGCGGGACTGATAGCCCTTGACGGTTTCAACAGCTTCTTCAACGCTCGGCGCGGGGCCGATCATAACGACAAAGCCCGGGATGTCGCGCGTAACCAGCGGAACGCCCAGCTCGCGAACCTCAGCGTCGGAGAAATGACCGTGATACTGCGTTCCCTCATAGGGCGTGGGGGTGCGGGCGTACTTGCACGCTTCGATGACCTCCGCGCAGCACGCGGTGGCGACGCCGGAATCGAAGATCGACTTCGTGCGGTATTCGCGACCCATCATATTGCGAAGCTCGCCGAGCGCTTCCTTCAGCTCGCTCAGCTTCGTGACCTTCTTGCCCAGATAGGCATAGATGCACGCGAGGAAATACGCGGTGTCGGGCATGGTCATGGGGGCGTCCTCGCCCAGTTCGGCGATGACGGCGTTCAGCTCGGTTTCCGCCTTGAAGTACATTTCGTCGGAACCGCGGAATACTCTATCAAACAATCCCATCTATGTTCCCATTCCTTTCATGATTCATTCTTTTTCGTTGTCCATACGCGCCTTGATTGCCCGGATCTCTTCAACCGCCGAGGGGCTGATGTCGTAAGGCGACATGCCGCGCCGGTCGGCGTCGATCACTTCGGGGTTATAGTGGATAAATCCCAGCAGCGCGTCCTCGGGGATGCGGCTCTTTAAGAACTCCTCGTCCTTTTCATCGCGCACCTTATTGGCGACGACGCGGACGCGGGTAATGCCCAGATCCTTCGCGAGGGACTTGACCTTTTCATAGGTCTGAATGCTGCGCGCGCCCGGCTCGATGACCACGATGAACTGATCCATCATGCTTGCCGTTCCGCGGCCGAGATGCTCAAGACCTGCCTCCATGTCCATGATCACCACGTCGTCCTTGCGGAATACGAGACTGGACAGGATCGCCTTGAGCATGACGTGCTCGGGGCATACGCAGCCGGAGCCGCCGGTCTCCACCGTGCCCATGACCAGCAGCTTTACGCCGTTGATCTCCTTGGCATAGGCGTCGGGGATATCGCTCACCTGCGGATTCAGTTTGAAGAACTTGTTGGCGGCGTTTGCGCCGGTGCGCTCCTCCACCAGCTTGCGCATCTTGGAGATGGGCACGATCGAATTGACTTCTTCCTCGGTAAAGCCCAGCGCCAGACCCAAATTCGCGTCCGGATCGACGTCTGCGGCGAGTACGGTGCGCCCTTCGTCGGCATACAGCCTTGCGAGGACGGAGGAGAGGGTGGTTTTTCCGACGCCGCCTTTTCCGGTGATGGCTACTTTCATAATTGAATCCCTTTCAGTGTCAATGGATTAGATGCCCAGTGCGGCGCGCTTCTCTTCAATGCGCTCCATCATCTTGTCGCCCAGCTTTTCAATGTCCAGCTCGACGGTGTAGTTCGCGCCGACCCAGTCCTTGATGCTGCCCTGCA
>OLPR01001905.1_pt1 | contig 16338 bp, 17 predicted proteins | sample 1672761 | NCBI WGS metagenome assembly OLPR01 (sample SAMEA3136721, study PRJEB25190) | human gut metagenome | biome: human gut; feature: human-associated habitat; material: faeces | place: Austria | collected 2013 | reverse complement strand
CCTACCATATCGTCTTTGTCTGATGTCTCAGCCTGTCCTCCGCACCCTGAGCCACCTGAGCCACCTGAGGCACCGGCACCGCCGGTTGCATTAAGTGCCAAACGTCCCGATATATTAATCTTCCCGGATGATGTTCCTGCAGTTCCGTCAGCTCCGTTATTTCCTGAAGCACCTTTGTGATCATCACCTTTTGGCATCCAATGGCCAAATGAATTAACTGAGAGCTCGACATTACATGTCTTTGCAGCACCACCATTACCGCCATTTCCCCCATTGCCGCCGATTGCTGCTGCCGCGCCGCCGCCACCATTGCCACCGGCTCCAATATACCAATTAGAGTACAGTGTACCGTTTTTTGTGGTTACTATCTTCTTCGCATTGCTTCCGTTGCCGCCTGCAGCAGCATCACCGCCCTTTAGTGTAAGCGTATCCTGTGGAGCGTCACCCCTTGTGGATAGATATTCATCGTGCGCACTGTAAATAGTGAGCGTGGAACTGCTTGGGACATAGATTGCAGCTGTTGCACCTGTTGTGCCGCTTGCATTGGCACCGTTAAGTGTAACGCTACCATTTATTATTATTTTTGCATCGACACCACTAGCCACAGTAATAGGGTTTGTGCCTGCTGGTGCAGTATAGGTTACAGGACCGTTTATCTGTACAGTTTCGTCTTTTGTTATATTTATAGGAAAATTACCACTCTTAACTGTCCTTGTTGCCTTCGGCTGCCAGCCGGTTGTTGCCTGCACAGCTATGCTATTAGAATTGTCCTCTGCTTCTGCTGTACTTGTTGCAGCAGGCAGAGTTGCAAGCACCACAGTAAGAGATAGCAGTACTGCAAGTAGCTTGTTCTTTTTCATATCCCTTGTCCTCCCGATTTGTATATAATAGAAATGAGATTCATTTCTTTAATGTTAGTACATACAAAGTAATTATATTAAATAAGGTTTTTATAATTCAATATGGGTGACTTTTTTGGTCGAAATATGACTTAATTGGCAAGTTGACAGAATTTAATTACATTGGTTAAGGTAAATTTAAATTTTTTTCAAAAAAACATCAAAAAAACAGCCCATCCCATACTTTGGTAGGATGACAAAACCTATGGGGGGGGGTATAATTTTTTATAGATAGGGGATTTTGAGTTAAAAGAGGGACTTCAAGCAAGGATTGGAGGAGATATTGTGCGTATTACGGTTATAGACGATGACAGAGCACAGGCTGTACACCTTTCTGATATGCTCGCAGACAGGCTGACAGATCTGGGCTATACAGACTATGGGATTGATATCTTTGAAAATGCAGAGAAGTTTCTGACAGAGAGCCATAGCGACAGCTACGACGTGGCGATAATTGATATATTTATGGACAGGATTACAGGCATAGAGCTGGCGCGGCAGCTTCGCAGCAAAGACGAGGAGATACGTATCGTTTTCTGCAGCAGCAGCAACGAATTTGCCGCAGAGAGCTATGAGGTCAACGCCTCATATTATCTGCGCAAGCCTGTAAGCAGCGGGCAGGTTGAAACTATGATAAGGAGAATGAGACTTGCCGCCCTCGAAAAAAACAAAACAGTAATACTTCCGGACGGGCATCCGGTTATATTGCGTAATATAGTATATACAGACTATTTTAACCACGTCGTTACAATACATATGAAGCACGACGAGGAATATCGCATCAGAGCTTCTCAGATGCAGATGGAGATGCTGCTTCTTAATTATGACTATTTCTTCTCTCCTGTTAAGGGGATAATAGTTAACTTCTATGAAGTAGTAAAAATGACTGAAGAGGATTTCGTTCTGAGAAACGGCAGGACGGTTCATATTACACGCCGTAAAACCAGAGAGGCTAAGGAGAAATACCTTAAATTCCGGTTTGACAGGCTGAGACGGGAGAGCGTGGGCTGATGCCTCCCGTAGACCGTTTCTTTGGGGTTGCCATATATTCCATACTGAATTTTGTACCGTTTACGCTGCTTGCCGTATATCCGTTTCGCAGGTCGCTGCGGTTTTCAGAAACAGTAACGGTTATACTTATCGTGCTTCTGAGCCTTATTCAGATTGCTTTGAGAGCCGCCGCCGTGTTTGGCGGTGAGGACAAGGGTATGCTGACCGGCCTTGCAACACTTGCATATGCAGTCTTTTATTTTATTGTTGTCAGGGCGCATCCCGGCAAAATGATATTTACTCTGCTGGTCTTGTACAATATTGCAGACTTAGTCGTGATAGACTCAAAATGTATAGAGGGCCTTATATTCGGAGCGGATATGGCCTCGCAGTCTTACAGATGGACGGCTTCGTTTACCATGCTTATAGTCAGCATGCTGGTGCTTCTGCCCCTTGCCGTATATTTCAGCAAATACTATGCAGTCAGCATAAACCGGCAGCCTAAAGGCTCTCCATGGAACTATCTGTGGCTTATTCCGGCGACATTTTATCTGGTGTGGTTCTGCTACTGCTACGGCAGACCTGAAACTGCGCTTGAGATTGCTCTTGAGCCGTCATCGGCAGTGCTTACGCTGCTTATAAATATGGGGGCGTTTCTTGTTTACCATACGGTGCTTCGTATGATAAACGAGCAGGAGATAAACCGGCAACTTGCAGCCCAGAACTACAATCTCAGTGTGCAGAGTCTGCAGCTTGAGAACCTGCAGAAACAGATAAAAGCCACAAGGCAGGCGAGGCATGATTTAAGGCATCATATTACCGTAATGGACAGCTATCTTGCCGCAGGAGAATATGACCGGCTCAGAGAATATCTTAAAAGCTACAAAAAATCGCTTCCCGATGACAGCGGGCAGGCAATGTGCGGCAATTATGCGGTAAATACGCTGCTGCAGTTTTTCAGACAGCGGGCGGAGCAGAGCAGCATAGAGTTCTCTGTTGAAGCGGAGCTTCCGGAGCAGGCGGGAGTACCTGACCACATTATGTCGGTGCTGCTTGGCAATCTGCTTGAAAATGCAGTGGAGGCATGCATGCGAAGCAGGACAGGGCAGGCATGGATACGGGTAAAGATAAGAAAAATCTCCGATGCTGTGTTCTTTCAGGTTGAAAACACCTGCGATGAAGCGCCTGTAAGGCTTGAGGACGGAGCTTATGTATCCTCTAAAAGAAGCGGTGACAAAACTGCAGGCATAGGGCTTGAGTCGGTAGGCAATATAGCCGGGCAGTATGACGGTATGATGGAAACAGAGTACAGCGGCGGCTGTTTCAGAGTATCGGTTATATTAAATACTGAGGATTAACAGAACACAAAAACAGGAAACAAAAGCGTTAAACTCTGTTTCCTGTTTTTTGGTGCTTATTTAGTATCAAGCGCGAACCAGAAGGTGCTGCCCTCGCCAACCTTGCTGTCTGCTCCGTATTCGGCCTTGTGGCACTTGAGGATTTCTCTTACTATGGAGAGTCCCAGACCTGTACCCTTGGAGCTTCTGTGATAATTGCTGCTGACACGGTAGTATCTTTCCCATACGTGAGGCAGATCCTCAGGGGCTATGCCTCTGCCGTGGTCTGAAACCTCAAATTTTACCTTGCCCCTGTCATTATCAATTCTGACCGCAACATATATATATTTGTCATCACCGCAGTATTTGACCGCGTTGTTTACAAGATTTGCGATTACCTGCTTGAGCTTTGACTCATCGCCCGCAACTGTGCAGGTTTCTGGAACGTCCAGTACTATATCGTAGCCCTCCTGTTCGACTAATATGTCGTAGGAGTGGACTATCTCTCTTACCGCCTCGCAGAAATCAAACTCTGAAATCTCAAGACTTATTACACCCGACTGCATCTTAGAGAGGGTAAACATATCGTCTACCAGCAGATTTAGCCTGTCTGTCTCTTCAATTATAACGGCGAGGTGCTCGTTTCGCTTCTGCTCGTTGTTGCCCGAAAGGTCTCTTATCATCTCCGCATAAGACTTAACCATTGTAAGCGGAGTCTTGAGGTCGTGGGATACATTTGCTATTAAATCTCTTCTGAGCTGGTCTGATTTTGCAAGCTCGTGAGATGTATATGTCAGCACATCGCCCAAATCGATTATCTCGGTATAATGCTCGCCCGGGAAGTCTATACCGTACTCGCCCTTTGAAAGTCTGACAGCAGACTCGGAAATTTTTCTGAAAGATTTGGTAATACGTCTTGTCAGCCATATCGCTGTTATAAAGGCGAGAAACAGCGCAAGCACCGTAACGTATACAAGCTGGTTTCTGAGTATCGCTATGGTTGAGGATACGGGATAAAGCGGCGCAAACAGATAAAGTATTATCTCGTTACCGTTTGAGGTGTCAAGATAGGCGCCGTAAACCAGAGTCTTGTAGTTGCCCGAGGATTTAGGACTCTTGGCGGTGTAGCCTCTGAACCGCCCGTTTTCTTCAAGCTGAGCCTTTATCTCGGCGCGCTCTCTGATATATGAATACGCAGGCTGCTGGGTCATACCGGTATAGGCCTCATCTGTATTCTGGGTTATATAATAGGTATAACCCGAAGCGTCCTCAAATATCACATCTATATCGTTGGTGCTGGCCATAGTCTTGATATTGTTTAAAAACCTGTCGGTAAAGCCGCCGGTCCTGTACTGCGCGGATATGGACTGGGCGAACTTGTTTACCTGATTTGTTTTCATATCCTCATAGCTGTTGTTGAGCATATATACCTGCGCCAGCCATACTACCGCCATGATAAGGGCAGCAAAGCACATAAAGTACAGCCACAGCTTGAATTTAAGACTGTTGGAATCGAATTTGCGGCGCTTATACTTCAAACTTGTAACCTACCCCTCTGAGTGTAACAATATAATCTCTGTATGGACCGAGATTATTTCTCAGGTTTTTGATGTGTGTATCTATGGTTCTGTCATCGCCGAAGAAATCATAACCCCAGATATCTGAAAGCAGCTTGTTTCTTGAAAGGGCAATGTTCTTGTTTTCGACAAGGTAAAACAGCAGCTCGTATTCCTTAGGGGTAAGCTCAACCTTCTTGCCGTCTACGGTTACGGTTCTTGCAGGTATGTTGATTTCAAGGCCGTCAAATTTAAGAATTTCAGGCTGCTCCTCCTGCTTGGCGCTGCTTCTTGCCAGCACTGCGTTTACTCTTGCCATCAGTTCTTTAGGGCTGAAAGGCTTTACAACGTAGTCGTCTATGCCAAGCTCAAAGCCGAAGAGCTTGTCGTATTCCTCGCCTCTTGCCGAAAGCATTATTACAGGGATATTCTTTGTCTTTTTTATCTCCTTGCAGGCAGAATAACCGTCAAGCTTAGGCATCATTATATCCATTATAATCAGGTCGTAGTCGTTTAATCTGCAGAGGCTTACAGCCTCCATGCCGTCAGCGGCCTCCTCGACCTCATATCCGTTGAATTCTGAGTATTCTCTGATAACCTCGCGGATTTTCTGTTCATCATCTACAATTAAAATTTTAGGCATATCATACCTCCGTCTTTGTTCTATATACAGAATAGTTTTTTATTGTGAAAAATGTGTGAAATGTATGTATCAATTGTATCATATTTACTGAAAAATTGGAATTATATATATCAGCAGTCGGGGCGGGGTATTTTTGCGGCAGGACAGAAAATGCAGATGAAAAACCGCGCTATGTTTGAAAACCGGTATTAAAAAGTGTAGAATATCTATGTAAACAGGCGGATTCCACCTGTATTCCACCGACAGGGGATTTGATTATGAAGTCTCTGATGATACAATCACAGCAGCTTTTGTGAAGGAGAGATAGATATGAATCAGCTTATTACAGGACAGTATATTGCAAGGAAAAGAAAAGAAAAAAATATGACGTTAAAAGAATTAGCAGGGGATAGAATTACTGCAGCCCAAATAAGTCATATAGAGAGGGATAAATCGCACACTAGTCGTGAGTTACTAGAATACTTAGCGAGTCAACTAGATGTAAGTGTGGATTATTTATTAGAGACTAAAGAGATGCAGTCTAAAAAGTTAACAGATAACCTAATACTTCAAGGTGAGATTTTAATTAAATGTAATGATCTAGAAAAAGCAGAAGATCAATTAAATGAAGCAATTAAAATATGTGATGAATATAAAGTTTTAGACAATTATGCAACATGCAATTTCTTACTAGCAGATATAAATTTTAAAAAAGGTAAGTATAGTGAATCAGTTATGGGTTATGAAAAAGCACTATATTACTTTATAAAAAATAACGATAAAGATAAACTGTATAAATGTTATCTAAATATAGGTAAAATTTATATGATAGAAGAGTTTTATAAAGGAGCAATACTTCAATTTGAATTTTCAGAGGGCATATTAAATGAAATACAAGTTGAAGATGTAGATATATATAAGGATTTATATAGTAAAATGGCATATTGCTATATAAAACTAGATAACAATGAGAAGTCTTTAGATTATATAAATAAAATGGATGAAATAGATATAAAAAACAATCCAGAAGAAGAATTAGATGTATTAATATTAAAAGCAAATAATTTTTTAAATGTTGGGGAATTTGAAAAGTCTAAAGAATATTTTAAAAAAGCATTAGAAATTTTAGATAAAGAAAAAAATAAAACAGAATTAGCATCTATCTATTTAACTATATCTGAAATATATAAAAGCGTAGGTAAGCTAGATAGATCTTTAGAGTATTCACAAAGAGTATATGACATTAAAAAGAGTGATGAAGATGAATATATGATGAAAAGTCTATTTAGAATAATAGAGACTTATATATCTAACTATGAATATGATATGGCTAAAAAATACTGTAAAATAGCATTAGCATCTTCAATAAAAAATAAAAATAGATTAAATGAATATAGAGTTTTAAAATATTATTCAGATATGCATAAAGCTCAAAATGAAAATATCATAGCTATAGAATATTTACATAAATGTATAAATATAATATCTGAATTAAATGATGAAAAGATATTAGCAGATCTATACATAAATCTTGGTGAATTATATTCAGATATCTCAAAAGAAAAAGAATTAGAGTATTATCAAAAAGGTGTCTGTATATATAAAAATTTAGAGATAATATAAAAGATTCCTTTTAGGAATCTTTTTGTATATAGAAATAATCTATAACCGGTAAAAATATAAGTGTGATAGAATAAATGTGAATAATTTTAAGGAGATGATTATAAATGTATATAGAAATAGATGCAAGAGGTTTAGCCTGTCCTAAACCTGTTATAAATACAAAGAAAGAATTAGATAATATTGAACAAGGTATAGTAATAGTTACAGTAGATAATGATGTTGCAAAACAAAATATATTAAAATTATCTAGCTCTTTAAACTGTGAATCAAGAGTGATTAAAGAAGAAAAAGACTTAATTTCTATAGAGATAAAAAAGGGAGAAAATGTTATAATAGAAGAAAAAAAACAAGAGGAATTAGAGGATAAGTGTATATTTATATCTTCAAATAAAATGGGAAATGGAAATGATGAATTAGGTGAGGTACTTATGAAAGGATTTATATATACCCTTACAGAATCAAAACCATATCCTAAAAGTATACTTTTAGTAAATTCAGGTGTAAAATTAAGTACAGAAAATTATGATACTATTGGAAATTTAAAAATACTTGAGGAAGCTGGAGTTGAGATACTATCTTGTGGAACTTGCCTTGATTATTATGGACTTAAGGAAAGTTTAAAAGTAGGAAGCGTTACTAATATGTATACTATAGTGGATATAATGAAAAATTCATCACAAACTATATCTATATAATATTATAAAGTAGAAAGAGGATGACAATATGAACGAAATGTATATAGTTTCATTTAACTCAACACATCATGCAATAAGATTAGATAAATTATTAGGTGAAGCTTCGGTAAGAGCGACTACATTACCTACACCAAGAGAGATAACAGCTAGCTGCGGTATATCTATAAGATTCTTATACGAAGACATAGAAAAAGTAAAGAATACTTTAGTTGAAAATAACATTGAGTATAAGGGAATATATAAAATAACTAGGTTAGAAAATGGAACAAAAGAAGTAGAAAATATAGACTAGGAGAGTGAGTATTTATGCCAATGGATATAAAGGTTGGTGATGTTGTAGAATTAAAAAAGCAACATGCTTGTGGATGTAAAGAGTTTGAAATAACAAGAGTAGGCATGGATATAAAAATAAAGTGTACAAAATGCTTAAGAAGTATAATGCTTGATAGAGAAACTGTCGAAAAAAAAATTAAAAAAATAATAAAAAAGTAATGTGAATAGACATAGAAACAGAATTTGATTTGCTATAATTAAAGTAAGGGAATTATTTTCAGGGGGTGCTTTAATTATGGCTATTAGATTTGCCAAAAGAATGGAAGCGTTAAATGGATCAGAAATTCGTGAACTTTTAAAGCTTATAGAAAAACCGGAAGTAATATCTTTTGCTGGAGGTTTACCGGCCCCAGAGCTATTTCCTATAGAGGAAATGAAAGAAATATCTAGAATAGTATTAGAGGAATCAGGAACACAAGCACTTCAATACTCAACAACAGAAGGATTCCAACCATTAAGAGAACAAATAGCAAGAAGAATGAATAGTAAAAATAAAACAAATGTAACTAAAGATGATATACTAATAACCAATGGCTCTCAACAAGGATTAGACTTCGCAGGAAGAGTATTCTTAAATGAAGGTGACGTAGTTTTATGTGAAAGTCCATCATATTTAGGAGCAATAAATGCATTTAAATCATATGGATCTAAATTCATAGAAGTTCCTACTGATAAAGATGGAATGATTATGGAAGAGTTAGAAAAGATATTAGAGGTTACAGAAAATGTAAAAATGATTTATGTAATACCTGATTTTCAAAATCCTACAGGCATAACATGGACACTTGAAAGACGTAAAAAATTCATAGAAATAATAAGTAAGTATGAAATACCTGTTTTAGAGGATAATCCATATGGTGAATTAAGATTTGAAGGTGAAAGTCTACCATCTTTAAAATCTATGGATAAAAAAGGATTAGTTATTTTCTTAGGTACTTTCTCGAAAATATTATGTCCAGGATATAGACTAGGTTGGACATGTGCATCTCAAAACATATTAAAGAAATTCATATTTGTAAAACAAGTAGCAGACCTACAAGCATCAAGTATATCCCAAATAGAAGTAAGTAAATTTATAGATTTATATAATTTAGATAATCATGTAAAAAAAATAAATGAAGTATATGCAAGACGTAGAGATTTAATGTTAGAAACTATGAAAGAAGAATTCCCAGAAGGAGTAGAATATACTTATCCAGATGGTGGATTATTTATATGGGTAGAGCTTCCAAAACATTTAGATTCAAGAATTATAATGAAAGATTGCTTGGCAAATAATGTTGCATATGTACCTGGTGGGTCATTTTTCCCTAATGGAGGAACGGAAAACTGCTTTAGATTAAATTACTCAAATATGTCGGATGATAGAATAGTTGAAGGAATAAAGAGGATAGGGTTAGTTTTAAGAAAATATATGGCTGTTAAACAAAACGTTTAATTAAAATTATACATAAAAAAATGGTGGTATATTACCACCATTTTTTTATGGGAGATTGGGATGAAATATATTTAAGTTATGGGGGCTATATGTATATATTATTAGCAGATTAATTTAAATATATACGTATTAGGAGTCAAAAAAATGTAATAATAGAAGATGTGACATAAAATCGAATTGACATTTGTAAAAACTAATGATAAAATGTGTAGGTATGAGATATAAATCTCATTTCTCTGCTCTACAAATGTAGAGCCGTTAAGTCCAAAGGGAGGTGAAAAGATAATGAAAAATTATGAATTAGTTTTCGTAGTAAAGCCAAACGCTGATGAAGAAACAAGAGAAGCTGTTCTTAACAAAGTTAAGGAAGTAGTTGCTACTAACGGAGAAGTAGTTAAAGTTGACGTATGGGGGAACAAGAAATTAGCTTACCCAATAGCTAAGTTCACTGAAGGTCACTACGTATTAGTTAACTTCGCAGCTGGTGTTGAAGTACCTAAAGAATTAGATAGAAACTTAAAGATAAACGAAAACGTAATAAGACACATGATAGTTGTTGCTTAATAACTAGTTTTATTACTAAAAAGGCGGTGTTATTATGAACCATGTTGTATTAATTGGTAGATTAACTAGGGATCCTGAGTTAAGATACATCGCAGGGACTGGAACGCCTGTTGCAAATTTTGCAATAGCTGTTGATAGAGAATTCTCAGGTAAAGATGGGAAAAAAGAAACTGACTTTATAGATATACAAGTTTGGGGCAAATCTGCAGAGAATTGCGCTAACTATATAGGAAAAGGAAGTTTAGTAGCTATACAAGGTTCATTAAGAATCGATAGTTACCAAAATCAAGCCGGAGAAACTAGAAGAGCTACTAGAGTAAATGCAAATAGAGTACAGTTCTTAGATACAAAAAATAAATCTGAGAGTTCATATAAAGGAAATCATCAAGGGTTCGAGCCGAACTTTGAACCTAGCTTTGAGCCAACTGGATTAGATCCACAAGGATTCCAAGCAATAGATGATGACGATATACCATTCTAAAAAAGGAGGGAAATTTACTATGATAAACAAGAAGAGACGTAAGAAGAAGAGAGTTTGTCAATTCTGTGCTTCTAAAGATGCTAGAATAGATTACAAAAACACTCAAAGATTACAAAAATACGTAACTGAAAGAGGTAAAATATTACCAAGAAGAATCTCTGGAACTTGTGCTAAGCACCAAAGAGAATTAACAGTTGCAATAAAGAGAGCTAGAAACATAGCACTTTTACCATATACATTAGACTAAGAAAAGGACGAGCCCTATGGCTCGTTTTTTTGTTTATTTGGTTAAATCTGTTATAATTTATGATATAATATTTATATATTAAGGGGGGGAAGCTGTGAAATTCGATAGAAATTCAGATGTAACTAAAAATGTAAAAATAATAGAGTGGATGAAGAAGGAGCTTATACTTAGTGTAGGAGATGTATTTGATTTGATTTTCAAAGGTGTAAAGCCTTTAGATGAAGCACTTCAAGACACTTTAGCAAATATAATAATGATAACATACTTACTAGCTAAAAGATTAGGAATAAGTTTTAGTGAAATAGATTACAAGATAAAGGAAAAGATAAGAATAGGAATAGATCAAAATCATAGTGTAGAAAGTTGGTATGGAGATTTTTCAAATTTAAAAAAACATATGGAAAACAGGGAGTGATTTTAAATTGAATAATAAATTAAGGCTGCCTCAAGCATTACTAATAACGGCATTAGGTATCTTATTATGTTTAATGACAGCATATGTACCTATGTTAAGTATACTTAGTATGGCAGTACCAGTACCTTATGCAATTATAGGAACATTAACTGATAATAAATACTCTATATTATCTTTAATAGCAACATTTTTCATATTAATATTTACTGTAAACCCACTATACTCGGTTAGTGTATGTATAATGAGTATAGTTCCAGGAATTTTTATAGGAAGTGCAATAAGAAATAACAGAAAAGAAGATGATTTTAATAAATTTGATCCAATATATATAGGTACTATCGTAACTATGATATGTGTCATAGTATTTTTCTTTATTGCAAATATAGTATTTAAAACAAATATATTAGATGACTTTATGAATATATTAAAAGAATCTATAAATGTTCAAGTAGCAATTATGGAAAACGCAGGCATGTCTTTAAAAGAAGGATTTAATACATCAGATATCGTAAATTATATTAATAACATGTTACCTGCAATATTATTCCTACAAGGTATGATAGTTACATTTATCATATATGCCCTAGAAACTTTTGTTTTGAGAAGAATAAGAGTGGTAAATTTAAGATTGCCTAAATTCATAGATTTTTATTTACCAGGGAATGCTGTAACTGCATCATTTACAATATATATACTTGTTTTATTTATGGATTTAATTAAAGTAAATCTATACACTGATTTAATAATGTTGAATTTACAACTAGTATTTAATTTTATGTTTATGCTTCAAGGTATATCAGTCTCTATTTACTATTTGAAAAAGTGGATTAGAGGCGGTTCATTAAAAATGATATTTATGTCATTATTGATTTTAAGTGTATTTGGGTTTATGGGAATATCTTTTGTGGGTATGTTAGATAGTATAATAGACTTTAGAAGGGTAAGAAGCTATAAATCTACTTAGGAGGTATAGATGACTAGTAAAAAAATCTTAAAAATGAATATGCCAGAAGTAAACCTATATATAGTTACTGTAGGAATAGCATCTATATTTCTGCTTTACTATAATTTTTATATAGGAGTTTTATTCTTTATTGTATTTTTATATATGGTTATTAATAATTGGAAGACAACTAATATAAGAAGAAAAGAATGGACTAATTATATTCAAAATTTATCATTGGATATAGATGAAACTACTAAAAAAGCAGTAATGAATCTTCCGATACCTTTATGTATACTTGAATTTGATGGTAGCATTACTTGGTATAATGGGAAGTTTAATACTATGATAGGTGAGGATGACTTACTAGGTGTAAATATTGATGATCTTATAAAAAACTTAAATCTTAGAAAAGTATTAAATGAAAATAAAGAAATGTACACAGATATAAGCTATAAAGATAGAGAGTATACTATAGTTTATAACGTAATAAAAAATGAAAATGGAAAAAGTGCAAAATATCTAATGATGTTATATTGGATAGATAAAACAGACTTTTTACAGATGCAAAAAAAATATAACGAAGAAAAAAATGCAATAATGCTAATACAAGTAGATGGATATGATGAAGTTTTAAAGAGTGCAGATGAAGAAAATAGACCACTTTTAAGTGTAGCAATAGAAAAAGAATTAACAGCATTAGAAATGAACTCTAATGGAGCATTAAAGAGAACTTCTAAAGATAAATTTTTCTTAATAATGAATAAGAAAGAATTAAAGAAATTAGAAACAGACAAGTTTTCAGTACTAGATCAAATAAGAAAGATTGACTATGGAAATAATCTTCCTGTGACAATAAGTATGGGAATTGGAATAGATGGCGATACAATAAATGAAAACTTAAAACTTGCAACAGGAGCACTTGATTTAGCTTTAGGTAGAGGTGGAGACCAAGCTGTTATAAAAACAAAAGATAAGTTTGCTTTCTACGGGGGTAAATCTAAAGCAGTAGAAAAAACTACTAAAGTAAAATCAAGACTTATAGGGCATGCTTTAAGAGAAGTTATTTTAGAAAGTGATCATGTATTTATAATGGGACATAAGTATCCAGATATGGATGCTATGGGTGCAGCTGTTGGTATATATGATATATGTAAATCATGTAATAAAACAGCTAATATAGTTTTAGATCATTCAAATGAATCTATAGAAGAATTTATAAAAAGAATTAAAAGATCAGATTATCATGATGGTATTTTTGTTGATTGTGATTATGCAATAAGAGAATGTATGAAAAATACTCTTGTAGTAGTTGTAGATACACATAGACCAAATTTCACAGAATGTCCACAATTATTAGAAATATCGGATAAAGTAGTTGTTATAGACCACCATAGAAGAGGTGTAGACTTTATTAATGATACAGTACTTTTATTCCATGAAATTTATGTATCATCTACATGTGAAATGGTAACAGAGCTTGTACAATATATTGAAGATGATGTAAGAATAAATAAATTGACTGCAGAAGGATTACTAGCAGGGATTAGTTTAGATACTAAAAACTTTGCATTTAAAACGGGTGTAAGAACATTTGAAGCTGCATCATATTTAAAGAAATCTGGAGCAGATACTATTGAGGTTAAGAAGTTATTTAACTCAGATATAAAAGACTTTATAACTAAGGCAGAAATTATTCAAAATGCAAAAGTCATTAACAATAATATATGTTTAGCATACACTAAGACAGAAACTGATAATATAAATATAGTAATAGCGCAAGCTGCTGATGAATTATTAAATATAAAAGAAGTAGAGGCATCATTTGTTTTAGCTAGAAAAGATGATAGAGTATTCATAAGTGCTAGATCATTAGGAAATATAAATGTACATGTGTTAATGGAAAATCTAGGTGGAGGTGGGCACAGAGACATGGCTGGTGCTCAATTAGATACTTCACTAGAAAAAGCATATGAAATGGTGAAAGATACAATACAGACATATATTAAGGAGGAAGAATAGATGAAAGTTATATTATTAAAAGATGTAAAAGGAACAGGAAAGAAAAATGAAGTAAAAGAAGTAAGTGATGGATACGCAAGAAATTACTTATTACCTAAAAAATTAGCAGTACCTGCTGATAATACAAACATGAAAGAATTAAATGAAAAGAACAAGTCAAAGGAATTAAAAGCTCAAAAAGAATATGAAGCAGCAGTAGAATTAGGTAAGAAAATGGAAGAACTAAATGTAGTTATATATGCTAAAGCGGGTGATGGAGGAAGACTTTTTGGGTCAATAACATCAAAAGATATAGCTGAACAAATCAAAAAACAACACAATATAGAAGTAGATAAGAGAAAAATAACTTTAGATGAACCAATAAGAGTATTAGGTTCAAGATTTGTTGATATAAAAATACATCAAAAAGTAACTACAAGACTAAGAGTAGACGTAAAGGAAAAACAATAGACAAAATCTTGAGGTGATAAAAATGGAGGATATGACTAGAATCCCTCCGCATAGTGTGGAATCAGAGCAGTCTATATTAGGTTCTATATTACTTGATAAAGAGGCTATTATAACGGTCAGTGAAACAATAAATCCAGATGACTTTTATAAAGAGGCTCATAAGATTATATATGAATCTATGATTAAATTAAGTAATAAGTCTGAACCGATAGATTTAATAACACTAACAGAAGAACTAAAGAAGCAAGGTCACTTAGATGATGTAGGAGGAATTAGTTATATAACAAGTTTATCTACAATTGTTCCAACAACATCAAATGTTAAGTATTATGCAGATATAGTAAAAGAGAAATCAGTACTTAGAAAGCTTATAAAAGTTTCTAATGATATAATAAATTTAGGGTATGATGGATCAACTAAAATTGAAGATGTTCTAGAAGTAGCTGAAAAAAAGATATTTGATATATCACAAGAAAAAACTAGTGATGATTTTAAATCTATAAATTCAGTTTTAATGGATACATATGATATGATAGAGCATTTATACACAAATAAATCTGAAATAACAGGAATAACAACTGGATTTAGAGATTTAAATAAGAAAATTAATGGAATGCAAAGAACTGATTTATTACTAATTGCAGCTCGTCCAGCAATGGGTAAGACTGCATTTTCATTAAATCTTGTACAAAATGCTGCATTAAAGGGTGATGCATCTGTAGCAGTATTTAGTTTAGAGATGTCTAAAGAACAGTTAGTACAACGTATGTTGTCTGCACAATCAAATGTTGAACTTAGTAAGCTAAAAACAGGTAAGCTTAATGAGAATGATTGGCCAAGGATAATAGACGCTATGGCAGTTTTATCTAATGCTAAAATTCATATAGATGATACTCCTGGTATAAAAATTTCAGAATTAAGATCAAAATGTAGAAAATTAAAAATGGAGCAAGGTTTAGACCTAATATTAATAGATTATCTTCAACTTATGGAAGGTGAAGGTAATAATGAAAGTAGACAGCAGGAAATAGCTAAAATATCAAGATCTTTAAAAATAATCGCAAAAGAGTTGAACTGTCCAGTAGTTGCACTTTCTCAGCTATCTCGTGCACCTGAACAAAGAGCTGATCATAGACCTATGTTATCCGATTTAAGAGAATCTGGATCTATAGAACAGGATGCAGATATAGTTATGTTTTTATATAGAGATGAGTATTATCATCCAGATTCTGATAGAAAAAATATAGGTGAAGTTATAATTGCGAAAAATAGACATGGTGAAACGGGTTCAGTTGAATTAGTTTGGCTTGGAGAAATTCAAAAATTTGCGGATAAATCTAGAGAGATGTAATATGGAAGATATCTACAAATATCCACATAAAGTGAGTAACTGTAAATACTATGTTGTGGATATTTGTCTTGAAAAATCTACAAACATTGAAATTTTAATAAAATGTTATCCACAATATCCACAAAAGAGTTGTTGATAAATGTGAATAAATATAAAAGCAAGCTTATAGCTTGCTTTTTATTTATAAAAATTAATTTCATAGAAGGATGCAAATTTAATATATATACCCAAAAATTATATAGATAAGCAATAAAGTCAATTTATTTAAAAATAGTTTAGTACTGTATTGAAGAACAGAATATATACAAAGTTTATGTATTAAATATAATTACAGAATAAGTTATACATCTTATAAACTATAATGGGAAAAAT
>OLPR01001903.1_pt1 | contig 16344 bp, 7 predicted proteins | sample 1672761 | NCBI WGS metagenome assembly OLPR01 (sample SAMEA3136721, study PRJEB25190) | human gut metagenome | biome: human gut; feature: human-associated habitat; material: faeces | place: Austria | collected 2013 | reverse complement strand
ATGAACTAATAATATTTTGTCATCTTTTGTATATGTCAGACCAATTTGTGCAATGCTTTGTATTTCTATTGCCCACTTTAGCCAAGGTTCTTTTAAACTGAGAGAACTGTAACTGTGATGACATTTTCTCATCACAAAAGAAAACCCAGGATGGTGGTGTCTCCTGGGTTTTTGATTTTAAAAAAGAAAATCTAACCTTGATGCCATTTCTGTAATGCTGTATGAATTAAACACAGTAACAATAAAAACTGTAACTGCGTCTGGCATTAGGTTCATCTTCTTTTAATCTTCTGTGCCTCATGAAAACCAAAAAGATGTAGCACATTTGGTTAAGACAGTCAAGACATGATAAGCTTTAGCCAAAAACAAGTCCGAAATTATGATAAGGACGAGGTACTTGTGATTTAGCTAAGAACTTTATTTTAATAGAATGGAGATATTGCAATGTATAGTTTTGAGGAATATAAAAATGAACTTTTACAAAATCCTGAATTAAAAAAAAGGAGTGGGATGCTTTAGATCCTGAATTTAATGAAATACGTAGAATTATGAAAGCAAAGGATTTAGCCCAGTCAAGTCTACCAAAAACATTGACTTGAAAATAAATTAAACTTTTGAATTTGCACTAAAAGAAAAAAGTAGGGATTGCCGTCGCAATCCCTGTGGAGACCCTTCCTCTGTAAGTAAAGGTTAGTAGGCAAAGGGAGCTTGTCTTACTTTTTTGCGTTGCGTAAAACGCTACTTGTAGAGCTTGCTATTTGCAAACTATTGCATTACCACAATTGAGGAAATCAAAAATTAACTAGTATTAATTTGACTCCAGAACAGAATCAGAGAATTTCACTCTATTAGCGACTCGGCTCTGGAAGGTCTAGGTATCATTTTAAGGATTGTTTTTAAAACCATGATACCGCCTCCCTTCCGCACACCGTAGTGTACTAAGCAAGGTTTTTAGCGAATCTTACCTTGTTATAGTATAACAAATTTTCTTAATAGAGTCAAGATTCAATCTAGAGTGATTGAAAATTTCTTTTAGTGTAAATTCAAGAGTTTAATTTAAAGAATATTTTAATCAGTAGTTAACGATTTAGTCCAGACAAGTAAGACTGCCAAGACAAGGCAAGCATAGCCCTTAGCAGCAGCACTTTAGCCAAGAACAAAAAGGCAGTCAAGGCGGAGCAGAACCGAGATGGAAGTACTGATAAGTACGAATCTAGGTTTTTAACCCAGAACTCTATTTTAATAGGAAGTAATCCACACTTTACCGTACTGATTAAGTGTGTTAAAATGGAAATTGTAAAACCCACTTTTAAAGAGAGGTAATTATAAAATTTAAAATCAAGGAGGAGAAGAGATGCTCCTTCATCTATCAAAAAGAAAGAGGTGTTTAAAATGAAAAAAACAAGAAAGAAAGGTATTAGAAGTTTAGCTATTCTCTTGGCTTTGATCTTAGCTATTGGCTTTAGCCCAGTAACTAACGTGGAAGCGAAAGCTGCTCCTAGGTTAAATTACCGTAAAGTAACTTTAGTACAGGGAAAGAAAAAGAGACTTAAAGTTAGAAATCTTAGTAGAAGGAGAAGAAGAAAAGTAAAATGGTATTCTACTAGAAAGTCAGTGGCTACGGTTAACCGAAAAGGTGTTGTAAAAGCTAAGAGAAAAGGTAAAGCTTACATCGTAGCCAAAGTAGGTAGAAAAAAGTACCGTTGTAAAGTAATCGTTAAGAAAAAAGTTAGAAGGAAGAAGAAATCCAACAAGAAAGTAAAAATCAACAAGAGTACAAAGAGACAGCTTCCTTCTTACAAACTTGCTTTCATGCCAGAAAAGAACTATGCAGCAGGAACATCATTAGATTTCTTTACAACAATAATAGATCATTGGGCTAAAGATTTTAGTAGCACATCAGATTCTGTTAGAACAAAATGTTGGAGATGGTATTCTTCAAATAAGAGTGTAATTTCCTTTAACAGTAGAGGAATTGCTACTTTTAAGAAAGCTGGAAGAGCAAACGTTTACTGCAAATATTTAACCAAGTCAGGTACTTGGATTAAATCAAGTGTCGAAACTATTAAAGTTTTCGAAGGTGGAAGTGTTAAATTCTCATATACATTAGGACTCGAAGATTCACCGTTTGGTGGAGAAGAGTACCCAGTTTGGGATTTCTACAAGCACGATACCTACAATACAACAATTCCTAAATTTAATGTAATTACATTAAAGGTTAAAAACAATTCTTCAAAAACAATTAAACTTGAGCACGATTTACGAGTTGGTACAAGTACATCGCAACCTGAAGTTGTTTGGTTTGAAACAGTTGATAAGAAAGATGTTTGGATTTCAGCAAACAGCGAACAAACTGTAAAATTCTACAGTTGCTACGCTAATGGAAGTTTTGATCAGAAAGTTTACAACAACTACATAATTGATAAAGAAGTATTAACTGATTGTACTTTTTCCTACTATTTTGGAAATCAGTGGGTTGGTGCAGAAAATAAGTACGGATCATCAGCATGGAAATTTTATTAAATAATCATAAGAACCCAGAGTGTAAAAGCCCTGGGTTCTTTTTGCTTTAACAGATTGCTTTCACATTTAGGTTACTTTAGCTAAGTCAATTCACGCTAGTTGGTTTAGCCAAGGTAATTCGAAATAAGAGATCAAAGTGTCACAGCTTTGGTCTTTTTTAATTGCTCAGTACTTTAGCCAAGAAAAGCAACTTTAGCCAAAGAGCTATTTAGCTTAGTAAAACTAAAATACTAAAACACGCAATTAAGAAAGGGGTGTTGCCTATCAACACGAGACCTCCTCCATTTTCTAAAAATCCTATCCAAAATACGAATGAGAGGAGAGAAAAGAAAATGGTTAGGAAAATAATTAACAAGGCAATTTCTGCCGTAACTACTACGCTGTTGGCTTTTACAACTTTAGCCTCAGCTATTCCAGTAACTACCTATGCCGCTGCAGCAAAAGATTCAATTCAGAAAAGTAAGCACCATGTGACTTCAACAAAAGATACTGCAACAGCAGGTTATGGAACTTTTGATTTTAGTTCAAACTCAGCTAAGTTTGATTTTAGTGTTGATTCTAAAAGCGATAAGCTTACAAAAACACCAAAAGCCGGAAACAAAGATAAATGGATTTGGCAGGAACAGGATGAAGAAAAAGGCGGACTTACTGGACTTGGAGCTGCTTACATAGCTAAACTTACAGAAGATAGTAGCTTCAGTGTATGGTACAAGAATGTGCCAAAGATGGATAACAAAGGTAATAAGGTTGGTAACTACGATGTAAAAGTTACTTACGATAATGCCAGAGGTGCTATTAGTGGTGCAGATGGTAAAGATATCGCTATCTTTCAAGGTCAGCTGGGTGCTGTAAGATTCAGAGGTTACAAACACATTCGGTGCACAATCTATGTTTACAAACATGGAACAAAAACTTTGATTTCTGGTGCAGACGATAAGCTTCATTTCAGATTTATCGATATCGACTGTAATCAAGCAGTAGAAAGTATGTGCCCAGGCCGTACTGATTGGTTTATGCTAGGAGACCACATTAGATGGTCAGGAGAAGCAAGATGTAAGGAAATCGGAGCTGATCAAGGAAATACAGTAACCTTTAGTGGTTATGGTGGTGAAAAAGCTGGTAAAGACATTACTGATAATGCTATTCAGTTTGAAAACAGTAAGGATCCAAAACAAAAAAAGGCTTACAAGGAAGCACGTAGACATACTTGGTCACTAGGTTTTACACCTATTGCAAGCTCTCCGTTTACTTACAGAGTACGCTACTTCTCTGGCGGTGGTGACGGAATTGGAACACAGAAGAATGGAGCTTTCTTTAGCTTCGATGGAGGATTAACACTTCCTACTATAGAAGATCCACCAGATGCTAAGTTAAGCATTGACAAAGTCTCAGACAAGTACACTCACAAAGTAGGGGACAATTGGGACTACACAATTAAAGTCAAAAATGTTACTGACGAATCTCAGGCTGTAACAGCAGAAAATGTTGAAATTACAGATACAATTCCATCTGGATTAAAAGTTAATTCTGTTACAACTTCAAAAGGAACTGCTACACATTCTGGAAACAAAGTTACAGTTAATGTAGGAGATTTAGCCCAGAATGCTACCGTAACGGTAAAAGTTAATGTCACAGCTCTCGAAAATGCTAATGGTACACGACCATACAATAAAGCAAAAGCCGAAGCCGACAATTCAAACGACGTTTGGGATGACGATGGTAACTACATTAATTCCGCTAACGTCCAAGTGGACAAAGTGGTAGACAAGTATGAGTACGCAGTAGGAGACAAAGCTAACTTTACTGTTAAGGTAAAGAACACCAAAGGAATTGCTACTAATGTAACAGTGGCAGACACACTTCCTTCGGGAATGAAGTTAGACTACGACTCTGTTAAAATCAGTGGAGTACCTGCTAACGTCTCTGTACCAGTAGCACCTAAAGATGTTACCAACCAGCTTAACAAAACTCTCTTTGAGAAATCAGAGACCAAAACTATCACAGCTACCAAATCCAAGAGTGGTGATAACGGATGGGCTTACAAGATTAATTACTTGCCAGCCAATGCAACCGCTACCATTACATTCTCTGCCACAGCCGCAGAAGCCGGAAATGGTAAGGAACAGCAGAACGTAGTTACAGCAACAGGTGATAACTTTAGTAAAGCCGAAGACGATGCAGAGTACTATGTGAACACACCTAAGCTCTCACTCAGTAAGAAGTATGTTAACCCATACAAAGATAAGAAGAAAGACAATCGTTGTGATAACGAGTTCAGAGTCTTTGAGAAGGAAACTGGTTACGAAAAGGTTCAGTACGAAGTTTTAGCCAAGAACACTGCTCCAGCAGGAACAGTTGCTAAAGACGTAGTAGTAGAAGACGTAACACTCCCAGAAGGTCTCGCACTCAACTACGATTCCATTGAAATCTCAGAAGTGAGCGATAGCGGAACTAAAACCTTTAGCAAAGCCAGTGGTGGAAATGGAAACACAATTAAGTACCACGTAGCAGGCACAGCTGACGTTACTAACAAACTCAACCCAGAACACTACAACGAGACACAGGACAAAACTCCTGTAATCACAGTAGAAAAGAAGGGTAATGGTTTTGTAGTTAAAGATAGTCTCATGGCAGGAGGAGCAAGCCTCAAGATTAGCTACAATGCCAACGCACTTGAGAACGACAAAGTAGACGTTAATGGTTCCGAGATTAGAAACGAAGCCACAGCAACCGCAAGCAATTTAGCCAAGGTTGATGGCAAAGTTCCAACCATCAAGGCCGACACTACTGTCTACATTAACTCCCCACGTCTTAAGATCGAAAAGAAAGCAGACTCTGGAGATTACGAAGTTGGTGACAACGTTAGCTACACAATTAATGTAGTAAACACACACAAGGGAACAATCGCACGTAACCTTGTTTACACAGATGAACTTAAGACAAAAGGCGTACAGATCCTCACAGGTACAATCGCACTGTACGACACAGAAGGCTATGAGCTTCGTGAAGGCGGTACTTTAGCCGGGGAAGTTGACTACAAGAAACAGGCAAAGACAGATGGCTTTACTCTTACCACTCGTAAACATTTAGTAGTAGATGGCAATTACGATAAGTATGATTTAGCCCAGGGAAAGAACCCTGAGACTCAGAATGCTTGGAACCCGTCTTATGTCAACACAAAGAAAGAAACTCTCATGTCAATTAAGTACGACATGAAGATTACTGACAAAGCTCTCGCAGGCAAAGATATTCTCAACGTGGCTACTGCAGTCTCTGACGAAGCCCTCAAGGTAACTACAGATGAGACCGTTAAACCAAAAGGTCCAGAACCTACCCCAGAAAAGTCCGTTGACAGAACTAATCCAGCAGTAGGAGAAGATGTGACCTTCACACTTCGCTTCACAAACAACAATGCAGGAACAGTTGCAAAAGACGTTAAGATCAAAGACTTCATGAACGAGTCCAACATGGTTAAGATTCGTGAAGACAGTCTTAAGGTAACTCTTGACAACAAGGACATTACTAAAGAGTGTAAGATTACTTACAACGACAGTAAAGATGGATTCGAGATCGAGACCGGTAAAGATTTAGCCCAGTCACAGGCAATCGTAGTTAGCTACAAAGCAGAAGTACTTCTCGCAGCAGCCGGAAAGGATTTAGTTAACACAACAGGAGTTAACTGTACAAATAATCCTGAGTGGAAGTATGCGGAAACACCTTTTAGCCCAGTAGACCCAACACCTGACTTAAAGATCGAGAAGAAGTCTGACAAGATAAACTACTCCGTAGGAGACACAGGTCACTACACTGTTAAAGTTACACAGACAGCCGACAACGCTACTGCACGTAACGTAGTAATCGAAGATGCCTTCGACAATGAGAAAGCTATTCTTGACACCAAGACAATTAAGCTTACAGACAGCAAAGGCAAAGACATTACTAAAGAAGTCTCTATTGCTGGAACTCCATCTGGCTACAAGATCGAGACCGGTAAGAATTTAGCCCAGAACGAATTCTTCACAGTAACCTACGATGTTCTGTTCACTGACCAGACACTCGGTGGTGAAGAAGTAACCAACGTGGCTAAGACACATGCCGACAATGTCCCAGAAAAGACAACAACTGTAACCGTTAGAATTGAGAAGCCAGAACTTGAAGTTACAAAGACTTCTGACAAAAAGGTTTACTCCTACGAAGACACAGCACACTACACCGTTAAGACAGAAGAAGTCAAAGAGAACGCTACAGCGTACAACGTTGTAATCGATGACCAGTTACAGGTTAGCGGTGCTAAAGTTTTAGCCGAGACCATCAAGATTAGTGATAAGGACGGCAAAGACTTTACAGACAAGTGTGAGATCGAGTGCAAAGGAACTGGTTACACAATCAAGACTAAGAGAGATTTAACCAAGGGAGAAACCTTTACAGTTAACTATGATGTAGTATTCGAAGACAGATCTCTCATTGACAACTACGTACCTAACGTAGTTAAAGTAACTGCTGACAACGCCTCCGCACAAACAGAGAACGAAGTCACACCTAAGACAGTTAAGACAGAAGACGGTGCTGAGTACCAGATTCTGAAATCCTGCCAGCCAGCTAGTGGTAGTGTTGTAAATGTTGGTGACGAGATTGAGTACACCATTACAGTTAACAACACAGGCAAGAAAGATCTTAAGGATGTTAAGATTAAGGATGCTATTCCTACTCACACACAGTATGTAAGTGGTGGCACTTTAACCAAGGCAGACGACAAAGACACTGTAGTCTTCAAGGTAGACGAAATCAAAGCTGGTGCTAAGGCAGACGTTACCTTCAAAGTAAAGGTAATTGATGAAGGACTTTGTGAAATCGTCAATGTTGGATACGTTAAGGCTAACACTGCTAGCGGTGCTTTAGCCCCGTCTGACTCCTCAGAGAAGAAGGACGACTCTACAACAGAATCTAAAGACGAGAACAGCTCAGAGTCTACAACAGAGGATTCCACTTCCACACCATCCGACTCTTCAGAATCTACTACAGAGAAGAAAGATGATGGATGGGCAGATGCAACAACAGGAGTAGAACTCGACACAACTGAAGCGACAACCGAAGCTCCTTCCAGCGAAGCTACAACAACGATTAAAGATGAAGCTAGTGAAGCAACAACAGCGGCTAAAGATGAAGCCAGCGAAGCTACAACAACATCTAAGGACGACACCACTTCTACAGACAAGAGCGATTCCAAGTCCGATTCCAATGGTTCAATCCTTGACAAAATCAAAGACACTCTTAACGGAGCAAAGGACACAATCACAGGAAACGATCCAGAATTCTCTGGTGATGATTTCTATGCTACCAACCAGGTTGTACACTTTGTACCATACAGAGTGCAGGTAATTGCACCTGAGTTAGCTATCAATAAAACTTCAGATAAGAAGGAATACACAGTTGGCGAAACAGGTCATTACAACGTAGAAGTAGTACAGACTAAAGACGACGCTGTTGCTAAAAACATCCATGTTATTGATAAACTGGACAAAGTTGGTGCAGAGATCCAGAAAGACAGCATCAAGGTTTACGATGGTGAAGGAAAGTTAGTCACAGGAGATTGCACAATTAAGTGTGATGGACAGAGCTATGACATTCAGTCTAAGGTAGCTTTAGCCAAGGGACAGACCATGAAGATTAAGTACGACGTACTCTTCAAGTCCTCAGACTTAAGCGGCCAGAAAGTACTTAACTCTGCTAAAGCACAGGCAAGCAATCAGAAGAATCCAGAAGACTGGGTAGAAGATAACAATGAAGTTTCTTTAGACAAGCCAAAACTTGCTATTAAGAAATCTTCCAACAGAGTTACCTTTAAACCAGGAGAAACTGGAGAATACACCATCACAGTTACAAACAAATCTACAACAGCTACAGCTAAGAACGTAGTTGTTAAAGACAACTTTAACAAAGATGGAGTTAAAATTCAGAAGAGTTCTATCAAGATCGAGAATGACGGTAAGGTAGTTAAGGGAGCAGAAATCGAAGCTAAGGACAATTCTTTTGTCATCAAGACTAAACAGGATTTAGCCCCGAACGCTGACATGGTAATTACCTACAAAGCTAAGTTCTCCAAGAAAGGAACTTACAAGAACACAGCGGTAGCAACGTCTGACAACACTGACCCAGTTAAAGCGAACAACAAAGTTAAAGTAACTAAGACTGGAGTTAGTCCAAAGAACGTTACACCTAAGAACGTAATCAAAACAGTAACAAAAGGAACTAAAGATGTTAAGACAGGAGATGTTCTTGGTTTAGCAGTTCTGGTAGTTCTTGTAGCTGGAATTGGTTATTTAGGATTCGTTGTTGTAAAACGTAAGAAATCCAAATAATTAAAATTGAGTGACTTCGGTCACTAGTAAATCATTCAGGCCGATTTAGTCAAGCACACTGTACCATCTTCAGATCTGACCGAATGTAATGAGGGATTGTCAAAGGTATGGTGTGCTCTCGGGGAAGAAATCCCTGATCTAAAGTACTCTGAACCCTAACAGGTAAGGAGACTTTAATAAAAGTAATTTTGATACAAGTAATTCGGGCTGATTTAGCCCAGCACTACTGTCCTTCATCGGCGGTAGTGCTTTAGCAAATCACGCAGGCTAGGGAGACATAGCTTTAGTTTGTAATTTAAAAATGAATTTCAATTAAAGAAAAGAAAGGAAATTTGATATGAAAAAACATAATTTGATGGGGAAATTCCTCACAGCTACTTTAGTGGCTTCCATGGCAATCAGCCCAGCAACGGTATTTGCTGCAACAAACCAGACATATAAATATAATAATAATGTAAATTATAAACAAATGTATGATGGTTATAAACAAAAATATGGGGATTATATGAATCAGTTTTTTAAAGCTCCAGAAAATGTAGATGCTTATTTCGACCACGGCTTTCCTATTGATATAAATGAATTATGTGTAACTTTCAAGAAAGTTGATTATGCTAAATCATATGACGTTATGGTCAGTAAAGATAATAACTTCAAAGTGACAAAAACATACACTACAGACAAGAATTCACTTAGGGTAAAAGCAGCTAATGATGATTTTATTACACCACATTGGCATGGAAGATATGTGAAAGTTCGTGCTAATTATGGATACGGAATGCATAGTAAATGGAGCGAACCAGAAATGGTCGGATGTGGCAAATTACATCTAGATCAAGATTTTGATAATGTTCCAGAATAAGTTTAATCACCCAAGCACTCAGGCTAAATTAGCTAAGCTAGATTAGCTAAGCTATGTTGTTCTATCCTGAGTGATTTGCTAAGGCTAGTTTAGCCAAGCACTGCTATCCTTCATCGGTGGTAGTGCTTTAGCCCAGAACTTCTGAGCAAAAGAAAAAGAGACCACAAAGGAGAACAAGGTGGTCTCTTACTGGGTTGGTTGCCAACTTATTCTCTCGAAGAGATAAGGTGCTAACGTAAAATTCCTATAATGACAAATGGAATAATGGAATAATCGCAAATATCATTATACCAATTAACCCGATTATTTTATCTTTAATTGGGTTCATTATGAACACCTCCCTTCTAAAGAAAGGAGATAAAGAATGACTAACCACGACCCAAACACAGGTTAACACAACAACTTAGCTGTGTCAAGCACACTGTACTGCCAAAGGTATGGTGTGCTCTTGGGGAAGATACTCCAACCAAAAAAGAGACCAGAATGAGAGAAACGGTCCCTTTTTCTTACAGTTATTTTCTTAAGTTAATAACAATGATGTTCACGTTAATTTTCACTAAAGAAAATAACTGTGGTAACTTAACAATTGTTTGCTTTGACTTAGTAAAAATTTTGTTAAGTGCTTTCATGTTATCACTCCTCTCTTTGTAAGAGGAGATTAAAAAATGGTAAGGTAAATTAATTTTAGCATGACAGTTTAGTTGTGCCAAGTACTGCTATCCTATCTTTAGATCTGACCGAATGCAATGAGGGATTTTCATTGGCAGCACTTTAATTCAAATCTATGAATTGACAGTTATTAAATCTTTACCTGTTATTCTATCTAAATAATCGACATTTTCGATAATAAATTTCCGTATAATAATAAAAGAAAAAATAGTATACTTTACCATCAAAAGTACCGTACACTTTAGCCAAGTTGTGGCATCATGCTTGGCTAGCATTTTAAACATCTCAGCACTGTTAGCTTTCATCGGCTACAGTGCCTTAGCCAAGTAATTCGGCTAAATAAAAAGAGACCAGAATGGGGTGGTCTCTTAACTGGGTATGCTAAATAACTTAAGCTACGAGAAAAAATGGTATTAAAGAATTCTTGTGATAACAAACGGTGTTAGAAAGAAAATAATAATTCCAATCAAACCAATTAATTTATCGAAATTAGAATTCATTGATAACACATCCTTTCTATTTTAAGCTTTTACTCATGAGAAAGGAAATAATTTAGTTTAACCCAATTACAAATTAACATAACAATTTAGTTGTGTCAAGCACTGTTAGCTTTCATCGGCTACAGTGCTTTAGCCAAGCTCGTCACTTGGCTCATTGCAGACTGTAAATTAAATTACTAAGTGAGAGAACGGAAAAGGTAAAGCAAAGTAAAGCTTAGTAGTTAAGAAGTTTACCTTCTGCCAGCGATGTACTTTTGTTTTCTTTCCTTTCATTCGGCAAAACTACATTACTGTTCTAATCAAAGCACACTACAAGCAGGGGAGTGCTAGACGTAATACTGTCAAAGGTATTACGTCTTTTTGTTTGCAAAGAATTATGCTTTAGCAAAGTACAACTCTTACACGCTTTAGCAAGGTCAATGCAAACACAACTACAAAAGAGGGAACACAACACAAACACAGCTACAACAGTGGAGAACTCACTTAGTACAGTTCTTACATCACTTAACACAGTTCTTGTCCTACAACATTTCTAAAACAGGTGATTTGCTAAATTACCGTTTGACTTTCGTGGTCACTTTAGCACAGGCACCACATTATAACATTTCAATAAGATTTGGTGAACAATTAAGTTCACTTAGTCTTAGTGTCAGCAATTGGCATTTCTTAATCTCTTGTGCTTTAGCCAAGCCTCAATTAAAGCTTTAGCCAAGTAACATTTCCAAACATTTTAAGACTTCTAAATAACTCATAGCTTTCAAAATCAGGATTGTGCAGTTTCGTCGCTCACAACTCTTTTGCGTTAAATACGCTAAAACACAAAAAGAGAGGAGGCGCTCTATGAAAGGAAAAGAGCAGCGTTGGGATACTTTTGTATCTTACAGTAATTTAAAATCACCACCAACGGGTGTATTAGAAGAAACGCAACGCTTAAATAAGAAAGGAAAAAGTTATGAGAAAAAATGAAGTAATGGGAAAATTTCTCGCAGCTGCTTTAGCAGCTTCTATGGCAGTCAGCCCAGCAATGGCATTCGCAGCAACCACTAATGGTGCATTAGAAGGATCTGATGCAGCAGACAATCCAACATCTGTAGTTGGTGACCTTAATGATTTTGACATTCAGAACAAAGCTGATCATGGTAGCCTTACCATTCACAAGTACGATGTAACATCTGCTACACAGGATGGTTTTACATTCAACTGGTCTGACACAGACCATGATAGTGGTGAAAATGCAACAGACTCAACAATGACAACTAAAGATGGACAGACAATTAAAATTACCAGCGATGGTAAAAACAATGAAGAGCTTAAGAATGCCCTTGGCGACTACGCTATCAAAGGTGTTGAGTTTACATACCTTAAAGTTGGTGATGTTAAAACACTTAGTGACATTAACGAAGATGGTACTAATGGAGACATTGAGTTAATCTACGGAATGGACACAGACTTAATGGCTATTCTTGGTCTTAAAGTTTATGATGCTGCAAAGAAAGGAACTGATGGTGTTGCCGTAACACAGGTAGACAATGTTAACTACTTTACAGCAGAACAGATTAGAGTAGCACTTAAAAACGTTTTAGACGTTGACACTTACAATGGTGCTGACAAGAAAGACAGCGATGCTACATACGCAACTGGTGAAGGCGTTGGTACTAAAGGTGCAGGCGGATCAACCACAAATGAAGGAAAACGTACAGATAACAAGAAAGGTGTTACAGCAGTTGATAGACTTGAAGATTACATTGTAACAGCTAATGACAAACACGCTGCAGGTACACCAATGGCACCTACTGACAAAGATGGTATGACAACAAAAGACAACTTAGATTTAGGTCTGTACTTAGTTGTTGAAACTAAAGTTCCTGAGAACGTAACAGAAACAGTAAATCCTTGGTTTGTTCAGATTCCTATGACAGACATTGAAGGAAGTCAGTGGTTCTACAACATTAACTGTTTCCCTAAGAATCAGACAGGTCATCCTACATTGGAGAAAAAAGTTCGTAATGAGTATGGTACAGCAGGTCTTAACTATGATTCCGCAGGAACAAACAACACAGCTGGAGATTTAAAGATTAACAAACAGAACTCTTTAGCAAGTGGTGCTCCTGGTATCGTTACTAACGACGATGGAAAGAAAGGCGAAGATTTAGCAGGTTGGTTAACAGAAGATAAGAAAGCAGCAGATTACCAGTGGAACACAACTACAACAGCCAGCGAAGGCGATAGACTTGGTTTCATGCTGGAATCCAAACTTCCTAACATCACAAGTAAAGCAACAAGACTTCAGAGATTTGAGTACATCGATACTCTGAGCAAAGGTCTTGTTTACAACGATGATGCTAAGATCGCTATCTACAATGACAAAGCAGCTGCAGATGTTAACGACACAACTCAGGCTATCGACGTTTGGGAAGCAGCTGGGGAAAACGCTAACTATAAATTCACAACAAGCAAAGCTACAAACAAAGGCAATGACTCTCAGGCAGTTGACATTACAGTACAGCCTGCAGGTCTTAAAGAAATCGCAGAGAAATACTACGATGGACAGCACTACTTAGTAGTTTACTACACAGCTACTTTAGCATCCAATGCTGACACTGTACTCGGTGACAATGGTAACCCTAATGATGTTTCCCTGATTTGGAGAAGAACTTCTGAAGGTTACTACAATGTACTTGAAGACAGAAGTATCGTATACTCCTACGGTGTTGATTTAACCAAGTTATTCTCTGACGGAAATACAAAAGCTGATGACTTCAAAGCCGTTCAGTTCGTTCTTTACAATGAAACAGAAGATTACTATGTAACAGCAACAAAGAGTGCTGATGGACTTTACTACGTTTCCGGTAAGACTAAAGATAAGAAAGATGCTACAATCTTTAGCCCAGAAGGAACAGGTAAGTTACTTGTAAACGGTATCGAAGGTGATGACTATAAGCTTACTGAGGTACACACTGCAAAAGGCTACACAATTGGCCAGAACCAGATTCATTTCACAATCAATCAGGCTTCAAGAGCAATCACAGCTTCTGCAGTATACCACATGACAGCAAAGAAAGATCATGACGAAGAGCACATTAAAGATGACTCTACAAATCTCACACTTTCCAATGGAGAGACATTACCAACAGCTAATGAAGGTACAACTGACAAAGATGCTATGGTAATTGGAGCACTCAACCCAACAACAGCAACAATTGATGGTGCTCAGGCAGCTATGTGCAAGTATGGCGAATCTGATCTTAGCAGCAAAGCAGTAACAGATTTAGCAGACAAGACAGCTAAAGATTCCGAAAACGCTAACGTTAAGATGAGCATCACTAACCACAAAGGATTCAGCTTACCTAAGACAGGTGGTAAAGGAGTTTACTTCTTAACAATCGTAGGTGTTGTAGGTGCTGTAATCGGATTCTACATCATTTCCGAAGACAAAAAGAAAAAAGCTAAAGCTAACTAAGCAACAGCAAAGCAGTAAATTAAGATAGTCACTGAAACTGCAAACTACAAAGTGCTTTAGTTAAGTAAGCTACAAAGTAAGCTTTAGTAGAATAAAAAGTCACATCTATTAGTTTAGGTGTGACTTTTTTGCATTTAAAGGAAAAGGTGAGAAATGGTAAAAAAGATACTAGTAACACTATTCATTGGTGCCAGTCTTGTTATGATGTTCTATCCTTGGATTTCAAATTTCGTAAATCAACATCAGGCTGACATTACTGTAGACAACTACAAAAAGAAAGAAAAATCTCTTTCGGAAGAACAGAAAGAAGAAATGTGGAAAAAGGCACAGATGTACAATGCAGATTTAGCACAGAATCAGGTAGAACTTACTGACCCTTTCGTTGAATCCAAAAGTGCTATTAAAAGTGGTTTGATTTATAACAATCTGTTAAACATTGATAAAAGTGGTATGATGTGCTATTTGGAAATTCCATGCATTAATGTTAATTTACCAGTATTTCACGGAACAGCAGCCAGTACTCTTGAAAGGGGAATTGGTCACCTTGAAGGTTCATCGCTACCAGTTGGCGGCAAATCAACCCATGCGGTTTTAACAGGTCACACGGGTCTTAACAACGCAAAGCTATTCACAGATTTAACCGAGGTAAAAGAGGGGGATTTGTTTTTCCTCCACACTTTAGGCAAGGACTTAGCCTACAGGGTAATTGAAATAGAAGTTGTTTTACCAGAAGAAACGCAAGATTTGTTAATTAGAAAAGGAAAAGATTTAGTAACGTTAATCACGTGTACTCCGTATGGTGTTAACTCTCATCGTTTGTTTGTAACTGGAATAAGAACTAAATACACTCCAGAAGAAAAAGAAAATGCAAAAGATGATAGAAGCAAAGATTCGCAATGGATGAATGCTTACAAGAAAGCAGCGATCATTGGTCTTGCTATTGCTTTAGCCGTGATAATTTTACTCAAAAGCTTTAGCAAAGTGAAAGAGCATCTTGCTAAGTAAGAGAACATTTAGCTAAGTAGTCCTAACACCACCAACACAAAACCAAAGGAGTGATTGATTGAAAATAATAGTAAAACTTTTTGGACTGCTGTGCATTGCTGGAGGAATTGCATTGTTTTCATCTCCGATGATTGCAACAGAAAACATTAAGCAAGAAACAAAACAATACATTACACAGTTCAAACAAAAAGAAAAAAAGAATAAGGTAAGCAAAGAGGATGACTCTCGTTACCAAGAGATAGAAGAGTACAACGAAAAGATTTACGAAAATCACCAAAAGAATTTCAGAGATGTTAGCAGTTACCAATCGTCCCCAATCTCTCTCAAAGGTTTTAAAGATGGTAAATTCGGCTACATTAAGATACCTAAGATGAAAGTTGAGTTGCCGTTGTATGTTGGTGCAAGCAATGAACATTTAGCAAAGGGAGCTGCCATTTTAGGACAGACCTCAATTCCAGTTGGAGAGATAGACACCAATAGTGTCATTGCAGGTCACAGGGGGTATCAAGGTGCTCCATTCTTTAGAGAGATTGAAAAGCTAAACAAAGGCGACACAGTAACAATAGTAAATCCATGGGACACCTTAGAGTATGAAGTAACAGGCATTAATGTAATAAGCCCATTCGACACCGATGCCGTTATGATTCAAGATGGGAGGGACATGATCACTTTAGTCACGTGCCACCCTTACCGTAGCGGAGGTAAGTACAGATACATTGTTTACTGTACAAGAAAAGGAACAAAGCCTTCAAAAGAGGGAAACGAAAGTTATCAGTTATTAAAGACCTCAACCCAAGACATTAACAACGAAGATAATGTCAGACGTGGTGGAGCTTTGTTATTAGCTTTTCTTTTCTTTAGCACTTTAGCCCAGAGTATTAAATCTTTCTGGCAAAAGAGAAGAAGGAAGAAGAGACACTATTAACGAAGGGTTTAGCTTGCACAAAAAGCGGCGGAGGAAGCGACACT
>OLPR01001900.1_pt1 | contig 16360 bp, 12 predicted proteins | sample 1672761 | NCBI WGS metagenome assembly OLPR01 (sample SAMEA3136721, study PRJEB25190) | human gut metagenome | biome: human gut; feature: human-associated habitat; material: faeces | place: Austria | collected 2013 | reverse complement strand
TGACCTATCTCTATAACCTCCAGACCAGCCCCGCAGCAGAGTGCAGCCTGCAGTACCGCGTGTTCGGTGATGGCCGCATCCAGACCACCCTGCACTATGACCCGGTGGAAGGACTTGCAGCAATGCCGGAGTTCGGCGTACTGTTCAAGATCGACGCTGACTACGACACGGTGGAGTGGTACGGAAACGGCCCTGCGGAGACCTACTAGGATCGTCAGCATGGTGCAAAGCTGGGCATTTACCAGAACAAGGTCGCAGACAACATGGCACAGTACCTTGTGCCGCAGGAGTGCGGTGCAAAGACCGCTGTGCGCTGGGCAAAGGTAGTGGACCGCAAGGGTCGCGGGCTGCTGTTTACCGCAGATGCCGCAAAGCCCATGTTCTTCTCTGCGCTGCCCTACACTCCCCATGAAATGGAGAGTGCCAAGCATCCCTACGAGCTGCCCCCGGTCCATTACACGGTCATCCGTGCTATGGGCGAGCAGATGGGCGTTGGCGGCGACGACGCCTGGGGCGCACGCACACATGACGAATACCTGCTGGATGTATCCAAGCCCATGGTATTCCGCTTCTCCTTTAGGGGCGTGTAAAACAAATTGGGAATCGCTCCCTTTTGCATCCCAACCAATTCAGGCTGCCCTTCGGGGCAGCCTCAGACCGTTGACAAACCCCGTCAATCAGCAAAGGCGGGGTTTTGTTGTAGAGAAAAGCAGAAGTGCGCTAAGAAGAAAGAGGAGAGCATCCTCTTGATATTCTGAATCGCGGCGGTCAGGAAGCATTGTTCGCGCATATTGCAAATTCCGAGCATGCGAGCAAAGCGCAGGCCATGATTGACCTTCGCTTCGGCAAAGGAACGTTCAATCGTTTCCTTGTGCCGATGATAGATGCTTCTCCCCTGCGGGGTCTTGGTGAAGCTTGTAACTTCATCCAGCGCGTCCTGCCAGACATGTCTTTCCAGCATCCTTCTCGTCATACTCCTGCCAAAGCACGCTGTTCGTCTGGGGCATTGCGAACACGTCTTTGAATCACAGAAGTATTGACGATAGCCTTCGCGCGTGGTGGTTTTCCAGTACAGGCGGTGATGCTCGGGGCAGGTATAGAAGTCGTACTCCCAGTTATAGCTGAATCGGCACTTTCCGTAGGTGTCCGTTTTGTGAGTATGTCTTCGACATCCGATTACGCCCTGTATTCCCTTGCTTTCCAGCAGATGCGCAATCCATGCGCTGTGGTATCCCGCGTCCAATCCCATATACTTCGGCAGCTTCCCGAGCCTTTGTTCGGTTTCCGTGAGTATTTCGGGCACGGGCGTTATATCGTTGATATTCGCGGGCTCTACATGTACGTTCACGATCACGTTATGCAGGCTGTCTACCGTGCGATGCTCGCTGTAATGGAAGCCGTCCGGCTTGCCGTCCCGTGACTGCTGACCGCTCTCTGGATCCGTCGTGCTTTCCATTCTTTTCGTTGTTCCGCCGCCTTTGTGAGCGTCGTCATCGTGGTCGAACGGCTTTTTCCCGATCGCTTTTCTGTCACGATCGACCTGCGCGTCCAGCTCCTTCATGTAGGCCTTCGGAGCTTCCGCCACCTCCACCAATCGCTTCTTGTGCTTGTTCGCCTTCGCCTTGATGTGCGTGGAATCCGTGTACAGAATCGCTCCGCCCACCAGTCCCTTTACGATGCACTGCCGCAGGACTTCGTTGAATACCTTCTCCGCAATGTCGTTGTCCCGGAAGCGGCGCCTGCGGTTCTGACTGATCGTCGTCGCGTTTGGCGCCTTCTCCGTCAGCTCCAACCCGCAGAACCATTTGTACGCCATGTTGTAGTTGACCTCCTCCTCCAGCCGCGCTTCGGACTTGATTCCGTACAGGTAACCAATGAACAGCATTCGAAGCAGTATCTCCGGGTCGATTGCCGGTCGTCCATTGTCCGCGCAGTACAGCGGCGCGCACAACTCATGGATGAAACCGAAATCTACCGCTCTGTCTATCCTTCGCAGCAAATGATCTTCCGGTATCATCTGCTCCAGGATCACCAGATCCATTTTTCCTGCTTCTCGCGCCGTTCCTTCAGCATGTGCGATGCCTCCTGCTCTTCCTCTCTATTATTATTTCGACATGGCACAGGCTTTTTCCTTTTGGTTTTTTTATTTTTCTATGTAAAAGACCGAAGAATTTTCTTCGACCTTTGTCAATGGGCTGAAAGCTGGGCTTGTTTGCCCAGCTTGTTTTATTCCGGATTTTCAAAGATAGACGCTTCTTCGCTGCCGTCGCCGCCCAGCCAGCCGAGCAGGCGATCCCACAGCGCGCCGCCCCTGGAGGGGGCGCGGGCCTGGGCAATCTGCACGGACTGCGTGCCTTCCAGCAGCACGCCGTTTTGCAATAGCTCGTAATTGACCGGGATCACGCGGTAGGTATACACCACGCCCAGCTTGGCGGTGGAATCGGCATAGTACAGCGTTTTTCCCGCCGTGCCGCTCAGCTCGGTGATGATCAGGCTTTCGCCGTCGCAGTCGCGCTGCACGCGCATCAGGGCGCTTTCGGACGGGGTGATGCACAGCACGGGATTGCCCTTGTCGTTGTGGGTGATGTAGAAAGCGCTGGGGCTGGCTGGCGCTTTCCAGGCGGTGGATTGCTTGACCAGCTTGTTGCTGGAGGCAAACACCTCGGAATAGCGATAGCTCTTGGGCGTGGTTTGGGTGGCCAGCATGGCTTCGCCCAGCCATTCCACGCTGGCGCGATCCACCGTCTGCCACACGATGTTGGGCGGGGTGTCGAAGGCGGGCTTCTTTTTGCCCGCATAGGCGGATTTGAAAAACGCCGTGGCCAGCGCCGCCGTGTGGTCGCCGCCCGATACCCACGAAGCCAGCTTGTGCTTGCTGTCCGGATTGTCAAAGCCGATCCAGAACGCGGTGGAGATCTGCGCGTTATAGGCGGCCATCCAGATATCGCGGTTGCCGCCGCCCTTCATGTTGACTGTGCCCGTCTTGCCCGCCACCGGCGTGCCCGCAGCGGACAGTTTGGCGCCCGTGCCCTCGGCGGTGACGGATTGCAGCAGGCTGTTCATCAGGTACGCCGTTTCGCGGCTGACCACGCGGTGGCCCTCAGCCGTGTGGGCGTAGATCACGTTGCCCTGCGCGTCCTCCACCCGGCGGATGAAAAACGGCTCATAGTAGGTGCCGCCGTTTCCGAAGGCCGCGTAGGCGGCCGCTAACTGCACGGGGGATACGCCGTAGGTCATCGAGCCCAGCGCTAAGGACAGGCCCCAGTCCGCATCGGACAGCGGAATGCCCACCTTATGCAGATAATCGCGGCCCGCCGCCACGCCAATGCGATCCAGCAGTGACACGCAGGCCACGTTCATGCTCCATTTAAGCGCCTGGCGCACGGTGACGAAGCCGTGATAGTTGTTGCCGCTGTTGCGCGGGGTGTAGTTGCCGGCAAAGGTGGTGGGGTTGTCGTTCAGCACCGTGGCCGTGGTGCAGCCGTAGCTTTCGATGGCGGGGGCGTACACGGCCAGGGGTTTGATGGCCGAGCCTGGCTGGCGCTGCAGCTGCGTGGCGCGGTTCAGCCCGCGCTGCACGGTGTATTCGCGCCCGCCCACAATGCACAGCACCGCGCCGTTTTCGTTGTCAATGCAGGCCATGGCGCTCTGAGGCTTTTCACCATCCGAGGCCGCATCCGGAAAGGACTTGCCCGCGGCGTACTGCGCGTCGGCAATCTGCTGATACTCCTGATCCAGCATGGTGTAGATGCGGTAGCCGCTGCCCAGCAGCGCGTCGCCCGATACGCCCAGTACGCTGCCGGCTTCGTCCAGCACCGCGTCCAAATACCAGCCGTAGCGGGTTTCGGCGGCCTTTTGCGGGATGACGGCAATTGCCTCTGCCGCAGCCAGGGCATATTCCTCCTGGGAAAGCAGGTTATTATCCCGCATGGTGGCCAGAATATAATTGCGGCGCTTGGCATTGCTTTCAGGGTTCTGCTGGGGTGAATAGGCGGACGGCGCCTTAATAATGGCCGCCAGTGTGGCTGCCTGCGCCGCTGTCAGATCGGCCGCGCTGCAATCAAAATACGCCTGCGCGGCGGCCTCCACGCCATACGCACCGCGGCCGAAGTAAACGTAATTCAGGTACATCTGCAAAATTTCGTCCTTGCTGTACAGGGCTTCCAATTGCAGCGCCAGGTAGATTTCCTCCAATTTGCGGGCGATGGTTTTTTCGGAGGATAGATGCGACAGCTTGACCAGCTGCTGCGTGATGGTGCTGGCGCCCTCGCTGAAGCCGCGTGAGCGCAGGTTGGCCATGACTGCGCCGAAAATGCGCACCACGTCGAAGCCCGGATGGCGATAAAACCGCAGATCCTCGGCGGCGATAAAGGCGTTTTTCACATGATCGGGCAGGCTGGACAGGGCGATGAGCGTGCGATCCTCGCTGCCCTTGAGGGCGCTGACTAATTCGCCGTTTCGATCGTATATCGCGCCGGTCTGCTGCACGGCGGTGATCTTCTGGATATCCAGCCGCTGCCAGGAGGGCACGTCAAACAGAAAATACCCGGCGACCAGCGCAGCGGCGATTGTCCCCAGGGCGATCAGCAGCACATTGCGCAGGATGTGGCGCTTGGGGCGGCCCTCCAATTGCTTCAGCTCCCGTTCATCCTCCCGATCCATGCGTTTTTCCATCTTTTTCAGCTCGCGGCGCACGGCGTATCCCTCCCTTGATCGCATGCGCGCTGCACGCGCACGCAGTGCTATTTTTGCCTGAAATTGCGCGCACAACCGGCCCAAATAACGGAAAACAGGGAAAAACGGGGCTGTTTTGCTTTTTGTAATGAAAGCTTCATCAAAACGTCGTTGCCTTTGCGGCGGGCAAATGCTAAACTAATATGAACGATAACATGGAAGGATGCCGGGTATGAAAAAGCGCCTTGCAGTTTTGCTGATTCTTCTTCTGTGCCTGCCTGTGCTGGCGCAGGCCTATACGGGCAGCTACGGCGGCAGCACGCTGTTCACCTTCAGCTATGACAGCGGGCGTTTCCGCATGGATCAGGATAGCTATCTGGGCGGAAACCGCAGCAATCAGGTTTGGTTCTTTATGCTGTACGATAGCGACTATACCATCGATTGCAGCATGTTTGTAAACGAGTCCACCCAGTCCATGAGCAATGGCGATACCTCCGCGCTGTCGCTGTACCTGGCCGGCTACTATGCGCGCTATGGTGCGTCCAGCCAGGGTACCTGCACGATCAATGGTCAGGGTTATGCGCTGTTTTCGCTGTCCGGCGTAAGCACGGGCGGCAGTTATCTGGCCGCCACGGTGATCAATGGCTGCGTCGTCACATTTGAAATCTATAGCCCCTCCGCAGGCGCTGTGGATGCAAGCGCGCTGAGCACGCTCAAAACCGTGCTGGCAGGGTGCTATCCGGCAGGCTGAGCAGGCTGCGGTCAGGCCGCCCATCGGGCGGCCTTTTTTGCGCATAGGACAAAATACCGTATTATATACCAAATGTATCAAAATATAGTTCGGGCAATAATCCGAATATTTTTGGTATTGACATTTATAATGTTCGGCTTTATAATAGCTGCGTTGAGACGGAGTGGCCAGCCGCCTCTTCTGCTTTTTCCGGATTACTTCATGCTACAGACGACGAGAGGAGATTTTTATGAAAAAGACGTTTGCGCTGCTCCTGATGGTTCTTCTGCTGATGTGCTCCGTGCTTCCCGCCTTTGCCCAGTCCGCTGAGCCGGTTAAAATCAAGGTGCTGATCCTGCCCAAGTTTGAATCGGGCGAAATGGCCGGCGACTTCCCCGGCGAGGCGCAGTATTATTATGAAGGCTACTGCCAGGGCGGCGATGAATATGAAATCAAGGGCGGTTTTGCCGATAACAAGCTGTACGTCAAGGACGGCGTGGCGCTGTATGTGACCGGCATGGGCAAGGTCAACACGGCCCTGAGCCTGACCGCCGTGCTGCTGGACGAGCGCTTTGATTTTTCTGACGCTTATATCCTCAGCACCGGCTGCGCCGGCTCCGCCTATGAATATGGCGTGATGGGCGATGTGTTTGTCATCACCGCCGCCATCGACTACGATCTGGGCCATCATGCCGATGTGCGCGAGCTGCCCGAGGGCAGCGTGACCACCTGGTTCCATGACAAGGGCTATGACAGCTCCTCCTGCAAGATCCTCAATCAGGATCTGATGGACAGGGTGTACAGCCTGGTCAAGGACGTGAAGGTGGAAACCACCGACCGCACCCGCGCCTTCATGGCGGCCGCCTTTGACAATGCCGAGTGGGCCACCCGCGATCCCATGGTGCTGCGCGGCACCACCGTCAGTGGCGATAACTACTGGAAGGGCGCCTACGACCATGCCAACGCCGTGCTGATGACCGAAATCTACCAGTGCCCCGATCCCTTCGCCCTGACCGAGATGGAGGACGTGGCGCTGGCTGTGGCGGCCGAACGCCTGGGCATGCTGGATCGCTATATCATCATCCGCGATTCCGTCAACATGGACGTGTTCATGAACGGCGCGTCCCCCGCCAGCCTGTGGGATCCGGATTTCAAGCAATCCCTGGCCTCCGAGTCGAGCGTGGAAGCCGCCGATATCTTTGCCACCGCGATGGAAAACAACTTTAAGGTTGGCCGCGTTGTGGTGGATGCCATCCTGAATGGCTCGCTGTAAGCAAAATCGATATCCCATCAGACAGCATGAGTGTCAAGGGCCGCTCCGATGATTGGAGCGGCCCTTGATGGATGGATTGCTATTCCTTTTACGCTTGATCGTCTTTTTCCATCGCGCGGCGCATGGCTGCGCCCACGGAGGACGCGCCGTCCGGACGGGAGTTATTGCGGCGCAGGATGGCGTCAATTTCCACCTTGGCAGCCTGCACCTGGGTGTGCAGCTCGGCGGCGGATACGCGCAGCGCGCCGCTGCCCAGGATGATCATCTGCTCCAACGCGTCCGATGTGGCCACACGCACGCGGTGATCCTTGGCGATTTTGTAGATGGTCTTTTCGATATAGTTGTCCGCCGTTTCGGCCTCGCGGGTGTATACGATATGGATGCCATGGTATTCCTCGGTCGCGCCCACATTGCCCGCCACCTTGTAGGCGTCGAACACCAAGATCAGCTCGCACGGGTGGAAGCCGTGATAGTTGGCCAGGATATCCATCAGGCACTGACGGGCATGCTCCAGGCTTTCCCGCGAGACGGCCTTGAGCTCCTCCCAGGCAAAGATGATGTTATAGCCGTCCACTAACAGGTATTCTGGCCCGTCCTGCTGCATGGGGATGGGGCGATTATTGACCGTAGGCTGGCTGGTTCGCGGCGGCTGGCGCATGGCGCGGGGCTTGGCCGGGCCGTAAGTGCGCTCAAAAATGGCCTGCAATTCCTCATCTTCGGCTGCCGTGCCGCGATAGCCGCTGCGGCTGGACGCGCTGGGCGCATCCTGCGCCGCGTCAGCCCGATCCGCCTGCTCGGGGTGCAGGTGCATATAGCGATTGACTTCGTTCCATTTGACAGTAAAGCCCGCGCCGTGGGCGCAGAAGATGGAATCGGCTGGGTTGCCCAGATCGCGCTCAGGATCGTAGCCGCTTGCGGCGACCACCGCTTCCTGATCGCGGCAGGGCGCATAGCCGCGCAGCGTGCAGGTAAGCCGCCCGCGCCCGCGGGTGTAGGCCGTTACCTCGCGCGCATAGTGGCGCGCCGCCGCAACGGGCGCGCTGCCCAGCAGCAGCATGCAGTCGCGCATCGTTTCGGGCGGGGTGAAGCTGCCGCCCATCTGCTGAATATCGTTCATCGCGCGGCCCACGCAATCCTGCGGCAGCTCCAGGCGCAGATCGTACCAGGGCTCCAGCAGCACGCTTTGCGCGCTCATCAGCCCCTGCCGCACGGCGCGGTAGGTGGCCTGGCGAAAATCGCCGCCCTCGGTGTGCTTGGGGTGCGCGCGCCCAGCCACCAGGGTGATCTTCATATCGGTGATCGGCGCGCCGGTCAGCACGCCAGGATGGCGTTTTTCCATCAGGTGGGTCAGAATCAGCCGCTGATAGCCGCGCTCCAGCACCTCGTCGGGGCAGTCGGCGGCAAAGTGCAGGCCGCTGCCGCGCTCGCCGGGCTCCAACAGCAAATGTACCTCGGCATAGTGGCGCAGCGGTTCATAATGCCCCGCGCCGCGGATGGGCGCGGCGATGGTCTCGCGGTAAAGAATGCCGCCCTCGCCAAAGCTGGCGGCCAGGCCGAAGCGGTCGCGCAGCACGCGGCTGAGGATTTCCAATTGTACCTCGCCCATCAGCTGCACGTGGATTTCACGCAGACCCTCGTTCCACAAAACGTGCAGCTGCGGGTCTTCCTCCTCTAACTGACGCAGGATATCCAGCGCGCGGTGGGGATCAACGCCCGCGGGCAGCAGCACGCGATAGGTAAACAACGGGGTCAGCAGCGGCGCGCCGCCCGATTGCTCCGCGCCCAGGCCGTCCCCGGCGCGGGTGTAATTGAGCCCCGTTACGGCGCACAGCATCCCGGCCTCGGCTTGCTCCACGGTGCGGAACTTTGCGCCCGAATAGATGCGGAGCTGGCTGATCTTTTCCTCCCACGCGCCGCCGGGCGCATCGGGGGACAGGCCGGACAGCAGCGCGCGCACCCGCAGGCTGCCGCCGGTGATCTTCATCCAGGTTAGCCGCGCGCCCTGGGGATCGCGGCTGATCTTGTAGATTCGCGCGGAAAAATCTTGCGGCCATTGTGGAGCAGGCAGCAGGGAGCACAGGGCGTTGAGCAGCGCGTCTATGCCATCCAGGCGCAGCGCGGAGCCGAAAAAGCAGGGAAACAGCAGCCGCTGGGCAGTCAGCTGGGCAATCAGCGCGTCGGGCACGACCTCATCTTGCAGGTAGTGCGCCAGCGCTTCCTCACTGCAGGTGGCAATTTGCTCCATCCGGTCGGGCGAGAGCATGTCCACGCAGCCGTCGGACAGGCGATTTTTCAATTCTTCCATCAGCGCGCGGCGGTTCGCGCCGGGCTGATCCATCTTGTTGATGAACAGAAACGTGGGCACATGGTAGCTTTGCAGCAGGCGCCACAGCGTGGCGGTATGCCCCTGCACGCCGTCAGCGGCGCTGATAACCAGTACCGCGCAATCCAGCACGCGCAGGGAGCGCTCGGTTTCGCCCGAAAAATCCACGTGGCCGGGGGTATCCACCAGGGTGATGGCGCGTCCTTGCCAGGAAAGCTCCGCCTGCTTGGAAAAAATGGTGATGCCGCGCTCACGCTCCTGAACGTCGGTATCCAGAAAGGCGTCGCGATGATCCACGCGCCCTAGCCTGCGCAGCGTGCCGCTTTGATACAGCATGGCCTCGGACAGGGTGGTCTTGCCCGCGTCCACATGCGCCAGCAGACCCACGGTCAAGCTGCCGCTCATGCCTGCTCCTCTTTCTGCCGGGCTTCGCTGCGCTTGCAGATACGGCGATAAATCAAAATGCCCAGCGCGCTGATGAGCGCTGTTGCGCCAAAGACGATCAGCGCGAAGGTCAGCTTGCCCGTGCCCAGCGCATTGCCGCCGATGGTGGAGGTGACCACCGAGGGCAGGCGCGCCACGGTGGACAGCAAAAGGAAGGTGCTCAGCTTCATTGGGGTCAGCGGCACGATATAGGTCATGATATCCTTGGGCGTGCCGGGAATGAAAAACAGGATGAACACCCACAGCGCCAGCCTTTTTTCATTGTGGAGAAAGCGCAGCGATTCGATTTTCTCGCGCGGGAAAAACACCTCCACGGCCTTTACGCCAAAGCGCCTGACAAACAGGAACACCAGCAGCCCGCCCAGCAGGATGCCGATTTCGCACAGCAGCGTGCCGCGCCAGAAGCCAAAGGCATAGCCCGCGCCCAGCTCCAGCGGTTCGCCGGGAATGATGGCAATCACGATTTGCAGCACCGTCATGCCTAAAAAGGCCAGCTGCCCCAGCAGCCCGTGCCCCTGCACCCAGGCGCGGAACTGCTCCGGCTGGCGCACAAAGCGAATCAGCGGCCGCCCCACAAACCAGGATACAGCCAGCGTAAAAAGGATAAAAATAGCAATAGCGGCGGCATAAAGCGCCTTCTTATGTCGTTCAGTCATGATGGACTTCCTTTGATAATGGATTCAGAAGCGGGAACGAAATTTTCCCATTTTTTATTATACACGCTTCCATCGCGCAGGGCAAGGAAAAGCGTGCCGGGCAAATGTAACAAAGCACGGAAAAGCCGTTGACAAACCTTGCCTGGTATGATAATGTGAAATTAAACCCATGGAATATCCTGAAATGGCTGAAAACAATTGCATGAATGACCGACAACCAAGAAAGGGGAGTAAGCGATGATGAAGAGAATGCTTGTATTCCTGCTGGCTGCTTTGCTGCTGTGCGGCGTAGTGATGGCAATGGCTGATACGACAGCCGAAACGACAAGGAAAACCGTTTCGCCGCGCATCGACGCGGTGACGGCCATCCAAAATGAATGTGGGAAAAGCGTATTCGACGGCTATCGGCTGTACGGAATGCTGGAAAAAGCAAACGTAAAAAGCCTGATCGGCGTTGCAGAGGATGGAAGCGTACATCTCTGGACCGTTCGCTACGACGAAGACCTGCCGTCCCCGGAGGTATCCGGCAGCGAATTGCGGCTCTTTGCAGGACGCTCGGATTTCGAGCTGTCCACGCAGGTCGCCCCGCGCTATTCCAATGTAAGTATTCAAAACATGACTTTTTACGATGCGCATGAAGTGCAGCTGGAAACGGGCATCACCTATGCGTATTTTTACTCGAGCGACGAGCTGTACGGCTTTCGCCGCTGGGCGCTTACCTGGCAGGAGGACGGCACGCTGTATCAGGCAGACTGCAATCTGCTCCGGCCGATGGTTACGCTGGAGGAAGCGCAGGACGGCTTGGGCGTTTGGCTGGAAAGCGCTTTCCCAGAATCCGGCATAAAGGCCGCCGATTTTGAGGCGAAGCTGTACGACAACGGCTATATCTTCACAACCCAGCTAAAGGGCGATCAGGTGATTGACGGGCATTATCCGGGCACACAGATGGTTATCCGCTATGACAGAAACGAGGGCGTAACCAGATTGAATTATTACGAGTATTAAGCCTATGCCAAAAGAACCGCGCCGGGGGATCATGTCCTCCGGCGCGGTTCTTTGATGGGAAAATGCGGATCACATATTCGACAGCATTTCTCTGCCCAGCGCGCACATGTAGCGCAGCTGAGCGGGCATCACGGCGTGCGGGGTGGGATTGAGCGCGTGCTCAAACGCGAAATCATGGTCATAGCCAATTTCGCGCAGCGCGCGCAGCACCTTGCTCCAATCGATCAAGCCTTCGTAGGGCAGCAGATGCACGTCCCTGGCCGTGCCGTAGTTATCGTCAATGTGCAGCGCCTTGACGCGATGACCCAGCAGGGTGAGCGCTTCGTATTGATCGTCGCCCGAAATCATGCCGTGGCCGGTATCCCAGCAGCAGCCCACCAGCGGGTTGTTGAAGGCGTCCACCAGCGCGCACAGCTCCTCCGCCTTGCAGCAAAAGCGCTTTTGCGTGATGTCGGGCATGTTTTCAATGGCAATGCCCACGCCCAGCTTGCCAGCCAGTTCTTCCAGGGGCTTGAGATACTCGCAGAAATAGCGGATGCTTTCCTCACGGGCAGCGCCCTCCGGCGCAAAGGGGTGGATAACCGTCCATTCCGCGCCCAGGATGGCTGCCGTGCGGATGCAGCGCTGCTCCAGCAGGTGCAGATGCTCCGCGTCCAGCGTTTGATAGCGCGCATAGTTGGTGGATACGCAGTGCGTCTGGCGGCAGACGATGCCTGCGCGCTCATCGGCCTCGCGCAGGGCGTTTATCTGCGCTTCCCAGGCGTCGTCATTTAGCAGGCCGGCAAACACCTTGCCGCCTTGCAGGCAAAACTGCCAGGTGCTCCAATCCAGCGCGTCAAAGCCCGCCGTGCGGATAACGGCCGGGATATCGGTCAGCGTCAGGGCATAATCAAAGTGATGATGCAAAATGGCGGTAGAGGTGGATAAGCGCATGGCGATGCTCTCCTTTGCGTGTGCTTTTCTTTATTATAGCGTACTTTGAGAAAAAAAGAAATCAACAATTGCGCCTGAGGGCGGCAGCGCCAAATTCAAAGTTTGTTCACACGCCTGCAAAAAATTGACGGTATCCTATGATCGTTAGGAGAAAACTGAACTTCCCAATTACAGGAGGTACGCAACGATGAAGAAACGAATTTTTGCTTTATTGATAGCCATGGCTTTGCTGACTGTCAGCGTATGCGCGCTGGCTGAACCGCCCGCCAAACCCGAGGGCACACCGCCTGCCGGGCAGGGCGGCAATCCGCCTGACGTGCCGACAGGCAATCCCCCGGACGGTATGGGTACGCCGCCTGACGGCATGGGCAACCCTCCCGACGGCATGGGCGGGCCGGGCGGTCAAAGCAGCGCGCCCAGCGAGTATGCAGCGGTGAACACCCTGACCGAGGATGCGACGCTGACCGGCGCGATTGAATCCACCGGCACGGATGAAAACGCCGTGCATGTTGCCGCGGGCGAAACGACGATTGAGGACGCGCAGATTAGCCGTGTATCCAACGACAGCACAGGCGGCGACAGCGCCAGTTTTTACGGCGTGGGCGCGGCGGTGCTGACCACTGGCGGCAGCGCGACCGTCCGCAACAGCGCCATCTCTACCGATGCGAAGGGCGGCGCGGGCGTGTTTGCCTATGGCGATGGCATTGTCTATGTGGCTGACAGTACCATCGAGACCGTACAGGATACCTCGGGCGGCATCCATGTGGCGGGCGGCGGCACGCTGTACGCCAGCAACCTGACCGTTACCACCCAGGGCGAATCCTCGGCGGCCATCCGTTCCGATCGCGGCGGCGGACTGCTGGTGGCGGACGGCGGCAGCTACACCAGCAACGGCGTAGGTTCGCCTGCCGTATACGTCACGGCGGATATCACCGTCCACAATGTGCAGCTGACCGCCAACGGCTCTGAAGCGCTGTGCCTGGAGGGCCTGAACGCTGTGCGGCTGTACGATTGTACTCTCAGCGGCAACATGGCCGATCTGGATCAGAACGACAACACCTGGAATGTGATCCTGTATCAGAGCATGTCGGGCGACTCCCAGGTGGGCAAGGGCAGCTTTGAAATGACCGGCGGCACGCTGATTGCCAACAACGGCGGCATTTTTTATACCACCAACACGGAGAGCGAGTTTGTGCTCAGCAACGTGACCATCCAGGCTGCGGCGGACAGCGAGTATTTCCTGCGCTGCACGGGCAACAGCAACCAGCGTGGCTGGGGTACTGCCGGTGCGAACGGCGCGGATTGTGTGTTCACCGGCATCGCCCAGCAGATGCAGGGCAATGTGATCTGGGACAGCATTTCCACCCTGGATCTGTACCTGACGGCGCAGAGCACGCTGACCGGCGCGGTGGTGCAGGATGAGTCCTGCGCGGGCGAGGGCGGCAACGGCTACTGCGTGGTGCATGTATCCGAGAATTCCACCTGGACGGTGACGGCGGACAGCACGGTGACGACGCTGTACTGCGCGGGCAATCTGGTGGATGCGCAGGGCAACGCGGTGCGCGTGGTATCCCCCGAGGGCGAAGTGCTGCGTGAGGGCACCAGCGACGTAACCGTTACGGCGAACTACTACGAGGCTGCCTGCGACCTGAGCTGCCAGGGCGCCGTGGGCCAGTGGAGCGACTACGCGGTGGAGTTCTAAGGTTATTATAAAAAAGCGGGAGCGAAAGCCAAGGCTCCCTCTTTTTGCGTGCGGCAATCAATCGCCATAAAATTCCTGGCGCCCTGGCTTGGGTGCTTTTTGGCTTCTGTTATTCTGTAATTGAGAAGGAAACATTTGAATCCGTTGGCAGGAAAAAGTACGATGCGCATCGAAGTATCCGGTATGTGTAGCAATGCAAAATAACAGAACCGAAAAGAGGAAGAGCAAATGATCAAGAGCGGGGACTATCAGTATATTCTGCTGACTGATGGAACGGCAGAGCTCACAAACTATACCGCCTATGCGAAATTCTTGACCGTCCCTGCCCAAATAGATGGACATGCCGTGGTGAGTATAGGACGCGATGCGTTCACCAACTCCGAATTGCTCTCAAATATTACACTTCCTGACTGTCTGACAACCATCGGGATCGATGCGTTCTATGAATGTAGCTCCCTTACGAGCATCACGCTGCCGAACAGCCTGACAAGCATTGGAGGCGGGGCATTCGATTATTGCACATCTCTTACGAGCATTACGCTGCCAGACAGCTTGTTGAGTATCGGAGGAAATCCGTTTGCTCACTGTGATAAACTAACGCAAATTCAGGTATCTCCAGATCATTCAACGCTTGTTACGATCAATGGCGTACTGTTTAATAAAGCAGAAAAAGAGCTGATTTGCTATCCTTATGCATTTATGCAGGAAAGCTATACGGTTCCCTGCGACATCACGAGCATCGGAAACAATGCATTTTATGAATGCAGTTCTCTTACGAGCATCACGCTGCCAGATAACCTGACAACCATTAAAGCCGGGGCTTTCTCTGGCTGCGAATCTCTTGCGAGCATCACGCTGCCAGATAGCCTGGCAGCCATTGAAGCCGGGGCTTTCTCTGGCTGCGAATCTCTTACGAACATCACGTTGCCAGATAGCCTGACAACCATTGAAGCTTGGGCTTTTTCTGGATGCGAATCCCTTGAAAGCATCACGCTGCCGGGCAGTCCGACATGCATCAGAAACTGGGCTTTCTCTGGATGCAAATCCCTTGCAAGCATCGCGCTGCCGAACAGCCTGACAACCATCGGAAATGGGGCATTTGCTGGCTGCGAATCCCTTACGAACATCACCCTGCCGAGCAGCCTGACAACCATTGGAAACTGGGCGTTCGAATCCTGCTCAGTTTCGCTTAGCTTTACGGTTGTTCGCGGTTCCTGGGCGGAAAACTGGTGCAAGGAGAATGGAAAGAATTATACCTATTCCAACTCAATAGACTGACTGGGCAACTGAGAATAAAAAACGCTTCGCGTCCCACGATGCTGCGGGACGCGAAGCTGTTTTGGGGTGCGACAGGCAAGGATATAGGTTGCGCCATCACCCGCTTCTGTTGTTTTTTCAGCCTTTTTATTGTGAAGACGAGGTGTTTTGCAGATTCTCTTGCATAGCTGCCGCCTTATTCTCTCACTGTCTCCGGCTCCTCAAAGTCCTCCTGCGCGGGGGGCATATGGTCGCACACCATAAACAGCGCGTCCTCGCCGTTATCCTCATAGTATTTTTTGCGCACGCCCACCTGAATAAAGTCCAGGGAGCGGTACAGGTTCTGCGCCGTTTCGTTGCTGCGGCGCACCTCCAGGGTCATGTAGGTTACGCCCAGGTTGGCGGCGTACTGCATCAGCCCGGCGGTCAGCAGGCGGCCAATGCCCTGACCACGGTAGTCCTTGCGCACGGCGATGTTGGTGATGTGGCCTTCGTCGATCACCACCCACACCCCGGCGAAGCCAATGATGTCGCCCGTCGGCGTTTGCGCCACCAGGTAGCGCGCGCAGGCGTTGCGGGTCATTTCCTCTTCAAAGGATTGCAGGCTCCAGGGAATGGCGAAGGTGGCGGCCTCGATGGCGTGCACGGCCGTCGCGTCGGCCAGGGTCATGCGGCGATAGACTACGCTCATGCTTTTCCCTCCGCCGCCAGTTTGGCCGCCCGGGCCCGTTCCGCCTGCGGGGCGCGCAGATAATGGGGCTGCAGGGTCAGATAGTCCACGGCGCTTTCCCGGTTTTCCCATGCCAGCGCCGCTGCCGCTGCGGGCCGTAGATAACACATCTGAGCGGGAGCAAAGACCGCCCGCTGACCCAAACGGGTTTCAATCGCCGTGCGGTAGCGTTCCACGCCGTCCCCCAGAAAGCAGAGCTTTTGCTCCGGCTCGGCGGCAGAAAGCGCCTTGTCCAGATACTCATCCAGCTTGGCGGCGGTATCTTCCATTACCCGCCGGGGAATCTGTCCCGGCTGAAACGCCGCGCCGTAGACCTGCCCCGCCCTTGCGTCCTGAATGGGACAGATCAGGGCAGGGTTCAGACTCACGCCCCAGGCCAGCGCTTCCAGCGCATCCACCGCCACGCAGGGCTTGCCTGCGCCGTGGGCCATGCCCTTCACCGCACTGACGCCGATGCGCACGCCGGTGAAGGAGCCGGGGCCGACGACCGCCGCATACAGGTCGATCTCGGAAATATCCGTGGAGCATTTGTTCAGCGCTTCCTCCACCATGGGCATCAGGCTGACGGAATGGGTCAGCCGGTTCACGGCCGCGCCCTCGTACAGAATTTTTCCTTCTTCCAGCACCGCCACG
>OLPR01001890.1_pt1 | contig 16418 bp, 14 predicted proteins | sample 1672761 | NCBI WGS metagenome assembly OLPR01 (sample SAMEA3136721, study PRJEB25190) | human gut metagenome | biome: human gut; feature: human-associated habitat; material: faeces | place: Austria | collected 2013 | reverse complement strand
CGCCGGGCAAAAACGGTGGAGAATACGCTGACAGCGACGTATACGCCGATGATTTTCTCTACGATATGGACAGCGACCCATGGCAGCTGCACAACCTGGCGGGCGACCCCGCCTATGCGTCCGTGCGGGACGAGTTGTCCGCGCTGCTCATCCGCAAAATGAAGGAAGCAGGCGAAAGGCCGCCGCGCATCAAGCGCTTATAGGAGCGAAAGCGGACTCGTCCATACCCGGCCGCGTGAAACGATTTTCAACTGCTCACCAATTCCGTCAAAGACAGGAGAGAAGCCATGCTCAACCGACTGCTGATCATCCACGGAGGCGGCCCCACCTGCGTGCTGAATGCCTCCACCTATGGCGTCATCCGGGAAGCCCAAAAACACCCTGAAAAAATCGACGGCGTCTTCGGCTGCATGGGCGGCGTCGGCGGCCTGCTGAACCGGAATTTCCGCAGGCTGGACAGCCTTGCGCAGGAAAAGCTGGAGCGGCTCAAATATACGCCGGGCACTGTGATCGGTTCCTCCCGCTATCCGCTGGCTGCGGACGATTACGCCCGTCTGGCGGACGTTCTGCAGGAAGAAGGCTTCGGCTATGTGCTCATGAGTGGTGGGAACGGCACCATGGACACCTGCGGGCGGCTGCACCGGGCGTGCGCCCCCAAAGGGATTCTGGCGGGCGGCGTTCCCAAGACCATCGACAACGATATTTCCGTTACCGACCATTCGCCTGGTTTCGGCAGCGCTGCGCGCTATATCGCCGGGGCGGTGCGGGCAATCGGGGAGGATGTGAAAAGCCTGCCCATCCACGTATGCATCGTGGAGGCCATGGGCCGAAACGCAGGATGGATCGCCGCCGCCTCCGCATTGGCTCGGAAGGATTCCGGCGACGCGCCGCATCTGATTTATCTGCCGGAGCGCCCGTTCGACGAGGAAGCGTTCCTCCGGGATGTAAAGGCGCTGCACGAGCGACAGGGCGGCGTGGTGGTCGTGGTCAGCGAGGGGCTGAAGAACAGGGACGGACAGCCAATCGTTCCGCCCCTGTTTCAAACAGGCCGCGCCGTCTACTACGGCGACGTGAGCGCCTATTTGGCTGAATTGGTGATCCGGCGGCTGGGTGTCAAGGCCCGCAGCGAAAAGCCGGGGCTGCTCGGCCGCGCCCAGACCGAGATGCAGTCCTTCGTCGACCGGAACGAGGCCGTTGAGGCCGGAGCGGAAGCCGTGCGCGTCCTGCTGGACGGACAAAGCGGCTTCATGACGGGCTTTAAGCGCGTTTCTACGGAGCCGTACCGGGTCAGACTAATCCGCATTCCGCTGGAGGACGTGACGCTGGCCGAACGCACGCTGCCCCCGGAATATATCGCACCCTCTGGCCATGACGTGACGAATGCTTTCCTTTCATGGGCGCGTCCCCTGCTGGGCGATGATTTCCCGGAATACTTCTCATGGTAACAGCCTTTCGTGCGCCATGAGCGCCCATTCTGCCTTCGAAAGGGATAATGAAATTTCATACTTTTCTTCTCCACGTGCATTCCGCTATACTGAAAATGGATCAAAAAGACAAAACATGCATAAGGAGAAGGACAATGAACGATCTGACAAAGCACAGCCTGGCCGACCGTATCCCCGAAAAAGCGTGGCTGTTGCTTTCCTTTCTGACGGCAATGCTCCTGTGGTATGCGCTCTCCATTCTTCCTGCCACGTCCCGCGCGTTCCCCAACGTTGTCCGGGTCGTTCAGAGCGCCGGCACGATGACCCGGCGCGGCGTGCTGTGGAAGGATATCTCCTCCAGCCTGATTTCCGTTTCCGCAGGCTACGCGCTGGGGTTTGCCATCGCGCTGCCGGCGGCTATTCTGATGGCGTGGTACAAACCCGTGCGCTGCATCGTCGAGCCATGGATTCAGTTTATCCGCAATATCCCTCCGCTGGCCTATGTCCCGCTGATCGTCATCGCCGCGGGCGTTGGCCGCAAGCCGCAGATTATCGTCATTACCATCGCCTGCTTCCTGATTATGTGCATCACAATTTACCACGGCGTGATCAACGTGGACGAAACGCTCATCAAGGCGGCACGGGTGCTGGGCGCCGCCGACAGGGACATTTTCATCCGCGTCATCGCGCCCGCCACACTGCCCTTTATCCTCACAGCGATCCGGCTCGGTGCGTCCGTAGCGCTGACCACCCTGATCGCCGCTGAATCCACGGGGGCGTCGGCAGGACTGGGCATGCGCATCCGCAGCCTTAACAACAGCTTCGAGTCCGCACCGATGCTGCTGTATATCATCATCATCGGCGTGCTGGGCATCAGCATTGAAAAGCTTATCAAGCTGGCGGAAAGGAGACTGACCTCATGGCAGGAGAAGCGCGAAATCTGAGCAGCGTGCGCGTGCGGATCGATAACGTATACAAAACGTTTTACTCCCGAGGCAATGAGACGGTCGCGCTCAGCGGCGTGAGCCTCGACATTCACGACAACGAATTTGTCAGCGTGGTAGGCCCCTCCGGCTGCGGCAAATCGACGCTGCTCAACATCATCGCCGGATTGACCGCTCCAACGGAGGGAAAGGTATACTGCGACGGCAGGGAGGTAACGGGCACCGGCACGGAGCGGGGCGTGGTGTTTCAGCAGTACGCGCTCTTCCCCTGGCTGACGGTGAAAAAAAACGTCATGTTCGCCCTGGAGATGCGCGGCGTGAAAGGAAAGGACGCCGCCGCCGGCGCGATGAAGTATCTGGAAATGGTCGATCTGGTCAAGTTCGCCGATCATTACCCCAAGGAACTGTCCGGCGGCATGAAGCAGCGCGTGGCCATCGCCCGTGCCTACGCCGCAGAGCCGGAGGTGCTTTTGATGGACGAGCCGTTCGGCGCACTGGACGCGCAGACGCGCACTCAGCTGCAGACCGAGCTGCTGGCCACGTGGGAGCGGGAGAAGAAAACCTGCTTTTTCATCACCCATGATGTGGAAGAAGCGATCATCCTCGCCCAGCGCGTCGTCATCATGAGCGCGCGGCCCGGCCGCATCCGGGAAATCGTGGAGGTGAACATCCCGTATCCGCGCACGCAGGAAACCAAGCTGACGCCGGAATTCAACGCTTTGAAGAATCGCATCTGGAGCCAGGTCTATCAGGAATATCTGGCGGTGCGCAAATAAGGCGTTTTGCGGCGAGACTGCTGAAAATGAAGTCATCGGAAAAGAGGTGGATCACCCATGAAAAAACTGCTTGCCGTCCTGCTGACCCTGCTCATGACCTGTTTGCTGGCCGTCATTCCCGTCGCCGCTGAAACTGTTGAGCCTGTTGTCCTCAATGTCGCCTACATGCCCAATTACGCAAGCCTGTGGCTGGCGGTGACAGGAATCCACCAAGGCTATTTCTCGCAGCAGGGGCTCGAACTGCGTCTGGTGGAGTTTGCCGCCGGTCCCACCATCATCGCCGCTATGGAAAACGGCTCCATCGATATAGGCTTCATTGGCCCCGGCGCGCACAAGCTGTGCATTAACGGCCGCGCAAAGGTCTTCTGCCTGTCCCAAATCGGCAATGCCGATGCTGTCATGGCGAGCAGGAAGGCTGGCATCTCGGCCATTCCGGATCTGAAAGGGAAAAAGGTCGGTTATGCATCCGGCACTTCCAGTGAAATGATTCTTCAATATGCCTTGGAGGACGCCGCACTGACTTGGGAAGACATCATCCCCTATGAGATGGATGCCTCCTCCTTATTTACCGCCATGCTCTCGGGTGCATTGGACGCCTGTGCATGCTGGTCTCCCGCCACCTCTGCGCTCGTTGAGCACGGCGGCGGAGATATCTTCGCCCTATGCACCAATATTGATTTTGCAGACCGCAGCGTCGCGTTGGAGTCTTGGATCGTACTGAGCGGATACTATGAAAAGCACAGCGAGCGGATCGAAAAATTCACCCGCGCGCTTTATCAGGCCATGGATTTTGGATCTCAGGAGAAAAACTTCCCGCAGGTGGCTCAATGGGTTGCCGAGCAATGCGCCACAGAGGTCGAGGTGGCTCTATCACAGACGGGAGACGCAGACTGACCAAGCCGTCAAGATGTGTTGGACTTGATCGAGAGCGGAAGGCTGGCAGAATACTACAGAACACAGCAATTGTCATTCATCGCTTCCGGGGCGATAGAACATGAGGTTCCCGTAACCGATTACATTCTCTTTGACAACATGATAAACGCGGCGCGATAAGTCCGTCCAAGCAACCCTTCACCCCGTTTGCTCTGTGCAAAAAAATATAGAAGGAGGATCACCCATGAAAAAAATGCTTGCCATTCTGCTGACCCTGCTCATGACCTGCGCGTCGGCCGTCGGCCCCGCTGCGGCTGAAGCCGTCGAACCCGTTACCCTCAACGTCGCCTACATGCCCAATTACGGCAGCCTCTGGGCTGTCGAAGCCGCCATCCACAAGGAGTTCATGGCTGCCGAGGGCATCACGGTGAATCTGGTCGAATTTGCGGACGGCCCGACGATCATCGCCGCTATGGAAAGCGGCTCCATTGACGTGGGCTACATCGGACAGGGCGCGCACAAGCTGTGCATCAACGGACGCGCCTCCATCTTTGCGCTGAGCCATATCTCCAACGGCGATATGCTCATCGGCGGCAAGGATATCACCACGGTCGAGCAGCTCAAGGGAAAGCGCGTCGCTTATTCCTCAGGCACCTCCTCCGAGGACATCCTCGTCAACAGCCTGCTCAAATACGGCATGACGATGGACGATATTCAGGCGTTTGATATGGACGCCTCCGCCATTGTGACCGCGATGCTCTCCGGCGGCGTGGACGCCTGCGCCACATGGAGCCCCAACAGTCTGAAGATCCTCGAGGAAATGCCGGAAGCCTCCAAGCTGACCGACAACATGACCTTCTCCGACAAGACCGTATCCCTGGCCAGCTGGATCTGCATGCCCAGGTTCGCCGCCGAGAAGCGCGACGTGCTGCTCCGCTTCACCCGTGCGCTGTTCAAGGGGATGGATTACGCCGCCAACGAGCATTACGACGAGGTTTCGGAATGGATTTCCCAGCAGACCGCAACGTCCTACGATTCCGTTTACGCCGAGCGCGGCGTCGCCAAATGGCTGACCGGACAGGAGGTGGCCGCGGGCGCAGCCGACGGCACAGTGGAAGGCTACTATCTGCTGCAGCGCGATACTTTCGCGGCGGCGGGCGCCGTCGAAAAGGATCCGCCCCCGGCCGTTGCAGAATACGTGATGCTGGATATGATGATCGAGGCCGGAAAGTAAGGCCTTCTCCCTGCCACAGGCTGCCTGCTTTGGACGGCCTGTGGCAATTCCCGTTTTCAACGGAGGAAGCGGATGCTGTTTGTGCTGATCGGTTTCATGCTGCTGGCTTCGGCGTGTTTGCTGTGCCTGAAAAAGGACAGGGCACTGTGGTTTCTGCTGGGCATGTGCGGCAGCCTGATGATCCAGTTCAGCGGCATCCTGATTTTCATCGCCAAGAAGTGCGGTTATTCAAAGGACATTCTGCGTTTCCTGTTCTTTTCAACCCGGCTCAAAATGAAAGCGCAGTATCTGTATATCACGCTGGACGCATTAGGCTACATGATCGGCGTGGGGCGGTATCTGTTCCCTGTTTTTCTGCTGGAGCTGGCTCTGCACTATTCCATGCTGCCGCTTTTGCGGCGGCGGCCGTCCCTTTCCCTCTGGGCGCTGGTTCTTCCGACGGCGTCGCTGATATGCTATTATCCGCCGCTGTTCCGCGCGATCACGCGCCTGTGGCCGTGGGCGCACAACGTGCTGGTGCAGGGCTGCTATTTCTGGATCATCGCCTACGTTGCCGCCGCCCTGCTGCTGCTCCTGCAGGAGCTTTTCGCCATCACCATCCACTTTTGCAAGCGGCAGTTCGCCTATATCGTGCTGTACCTGATTGCCCTCAGCGGCCTGTATCTGCTTTACTGCGGACAGGATCCCGCGCAGGTCTACCGCTTTTACAGCTACGACTATATCTGGAATAAGGGCGTCGGATACCTGCAATACGCGCCGTCCATCGGCGGCTATACCATCCTCGTGGTCGTCAATGTCATCTGCGGTTCGCTCGGCTTTTTCAGCCTGATGAACTACACCCGCGATACCGTGCTCGACGGGATTGAGGAAACGGGATTGGAACGTCGTTTTGACATCGCGCGCACGGGCGCGTCCGTATTCGTACACTCCATCAAGAATCAGCTTCTGGCTAACCGCGTGCTTGAAAAGCGCATGCAGCGGGAACTGGAAAAGAAAACGCCGGATATCGCCTGCCTGCGCGACTGGACTCGTCAGCTGCGCGATAATAATGAGCTGTTGCTGGAACGCTGCGCAGAACTCTACGGCACGGTCAGGCGCAAATCTGTCACCCTCATGCCCGTTACGCTAGCGCAGATCGGACAGACGGCGGCGGAACGCTTTGCGCGAAAATACCCGGAAGCGCCGCTGGAAATGCGGTTGGACGGTGGGATTCCGGTGCTTGCCGACCGCAGCTACCTCAGCGAGGCGCTCTATAACCTGATGACGAACGCTTGGGAGGCGAATACTGCGGCAGGCCGGACGAACAGCCCGGTGGCCGTCGTCAGCCATGCGGAGCGGCTCTATACGCTGCTGGAGGTGCGCGATGTGGGGAACGGCGTTTCGCGCGCGGAACAGAGAAAAATCTTCGAGCCGTTTTATTCCTCTAAAAACAGCAGCTCATTCTGGGGGATGGGGTTGTATCACGCCCGCGCCATCGTGCGGGCGCATCTGGGGCATCTTCGAGTGGAAAGCCGGCCCGGACAGGGAACGTCGTTTTTTATTATGCTGCCGCGTTGCGGCGCGCCGGAAAAGGAGACGGCATATGGTCATTCGCATTCTGATCGCCGATGATTTTGAACTGCTTCGCAGTGACCTGCGCCAGACGCTCGACGCGCAGCCGGATATGCGGGTCGTGGGCGTGGCGGCCAGCGGCGCGGAGCTTGTGCGCATGGCGGAGGACGTTGCGTTCGACGTGGCGCTGGTGGACATCGAAATGGAAACCACGACCGCCGGCGTGCGCGCCACCGAGCGAATTCTGAACCGGAAGCCTGACGCGCGGATCATCTTCCTGACGGCCCATGAAACGGACAACATGATCCTCCTGTCCATGGGCGCAGGCGCGGTGGATTACCTTGTCAAAGGAATGCCGGAGGAGGAGATGCTCCTGCACATTCGCCGCGCGTGGGAGGGGAAGCCCATGTTGGAAACGCGGGTGCAACATACCGTACTCAAGGAGTATTCCAGGCTGCGCCGCTCGGAGCAGAGTCTGCTGTTTTTTATTCACAACGTCTCCCAGCTCACGCCTGCCGAGCGCGCGCTGACGCGATACCTGCTGGACGGACTGAAGGCGCGGGAAATCGCGCAGAAGCGCTGCGTAGAGTTGGTCACGGTCAAAACGCAGATCAAAAGCCTGCTGCGCAAGTTCGGTTGCTCCCGCAGCCGCGAAATCGTAGAGATGATCCGGGAACTGCATGTGGAGCATCTGTTCTGAAAAATAAAGGGGGAAACCGAATGGATTTTTTTAAAGTCAGCCGCGAGACGCTGGGATGTGGCGCGAAGATCCCGCTGAAAAAGCTGGGGGATTCCGGCGAGGTCTTCTATGAGCTAGCGCTGGATATGCTGACCGTGATCGAGGAGAAAAACGCGCGGAACGAGCGCGCCGTGCTCATCTGTCCTGTCGGGCCGGTGGGACAGTATCCCATCTTCACGCGTCTTGTCAACGAACGCCGCGTCAGCCTGAAAAACACCTGGTTTCTGAACATGGACGAATATCTGGATGAAAGCGGCGCGTGGATCGACCCCACCCACAGGCTGTCCTTTCGCGGCTTCATGCAGCGCGAGGTGTATGCCCGCATCGACCCTGCGCTGGTCATGCCGGAAGATCAACGGGTTTTTCCCGATCCGGCAGAGCCATCCGCGCTGCCTGCCTTGATCGAGCGGCTGGGCGGCGTCGATCTGGCAGTAGGCGGGATCGGCATCAACGGCCATCTGGCCTTTAACGAGGCGCGGAACGACATGACGGCTGAGCAGTTTGCGGCCCTGCCCACCCGCGTGCTGGAAATCAGTCGCGAGACTCGCGCCGTCAACGCCGTCGGCGAACTGGGCGGGGCGATCGACGCGATGCCGCGCCGATGCGTTACCATCGGTATGGCGGAGATCCTCCGTGCACAACGCGTCCGCATCGGCGTGTTCCGCGACTGGCATCGCGCCGTCGTGCGCCAGGCGGCCTATGGCGCGGTTTCGGCTCACTTTCCTGCGACGCTCCTGCAGCGCCACCTGGACGCACTGATTTATGTGAACCATACCGCCGCCGCACAGCCCTTTTGAGGAGAGCCATGAATAAGCTGCTTTTGAAAAACGCGCTGGTCTATCGGGATCGAGCCTTTTGCCCTGCGGAGGTGCTTTGCGTTCAGGGAAAGATAGCGGCTGTCGGCGCCGGGCTGTCTGCTGCCGGCGCGCGAACCGTCAACTGCCGCGGCAAAAGACTGGTTCCCGGCTTTATCGATATTCATACCCACGGCGCCGCAGGCGTGGACGTGAACGCGGCGGACGAAGCGGGGCTTGCACAAATCGCCGCATTTTTCGCCTCTCAGGGAACGACCGCCTGGAACGCCAGTATCCTGAGCGATACGGAGGAAACGACCCTCCGCTGTCTCTGCCATATCGCGGCGTTGCAGAAACGCCGCGGGTACGGCGCGCAGCTGCTGGGCGCGCATCTGGAGGGGCCGTTTCTGGCGGCGCAGTACAAAGGCGCGATGCCGGAGACGCTGCTGCGAGCCGGGGACGCCGCGCTGCTTCGCCGCTATCGGGAAGCGTATCCCGGCGTCGTCCGCTATCTGACGATTTCGCCTGAAGCGGAGGGCGCGCCGGAGCTGATCAGCCAGGTGCAGGAGGACGTGGTCGTGGCGATCGGGCATTCCGGAGCGGATTACGCCGCGGCGATGGACGCTATCCGCAGGGGCGCACGGTGCGCCACCCATACCTTCAACGCCATGCGGCTGTTTCATCAGCACGAGCCCGCCGTCATGGGCGCCGTGCTGGAGTCGGACGTATGGTGCGAAGCGATCTGCGACGGCAGGCACCTGCATCCCGGCGCAGTGCGCCTGCTGCTCAAGGTCAAGGGCTGGGAGAGAGTGATCGCCGTTACCGACAGCATCATGGCCGCCGGTCTGTCGGACGGTCTCTATAAGCTGGGCGTCAACGACGTGGTAGTTGCGGACGGAGACGCGAAGCTGGCGGATACCGGCGTGCGCGCCGGCAGTACCCTGACGATGATTCAGGCACTGCGCAATCTGATTCAGTTTACCGGCCGTCCGCTGGAGGAAGTTCTGCCGCTGACAACGGAGAACCCGGCGGCGGCAATGCGCCTTTCCGGCCGCAAGGGGAAAATCTCCCCGCGCTTCGACGCGGATCTTACCCTGCTGGACGATCAACTCAACGTTTCCATGACCATCGCAGGCGGGGATGTTGTATACGCCGCCTGACAGACGAAAGGAGCGCCGCACGATGCCTTTGATTCCGCTTCGCCCCATATTGGAAGCCACCAACAGCGCCCCCTGCTATGCGCAGGGCGCTTTCAACGTCAACGCCGTGTGTCAGGCAAAGGCCGTTATCGAGGCGCATGAGCAGTTCCGCAGCCCCGCGATTCTGCAGGGAGCCGATCTGGCCAACGCCTTCATGGGCGGGCGAACCGATTTCATAAACGGAACGGTTCAGGACAAGATCGCCGGTGCAAAGAATATTGCGGCTGCAGTCAGGAGATTCGGCGAGAAGAGCGCGATCCCCATCGCCCTGCATTTGGATCACGGCCGCGACTTTGAAAGCGTGAAGGCTGCCATAGACGGCGGCTATACCTCCGTGATGATCGACGGAAGCAGCCTGCCCCTGGAGCAGAACATGGAACTGACCCGGGAAGTGGTCAAATACGCTCACTCGTTGGGCGTAACTGTGGAGGGAGAGCTGGGCGTGCTGGCAGGCGCGGAGGATGATGTGCGCGCCGAGCGTTCCACCTACACCAATCCCCTGCGCGCGGTGGAGTTCATCCGCCGCACCAGGGTGGACGCGCTGGCAATCAGCTACGGTACCATGCACGGCGCCTGCAAGGGTAAGAACGTAAAGCTGCGCAGGGAAATTGCCGTCGCCGTGCGGGAGTGCCTCCTGCACGAGGGGCTTGAGGCGTATCTGGTCAGCCACGGTTCTTCCACGGTGCCTCAATATATTGTGGATGAAATCAACGCCTTGGGCGGTAATATCCGGGACGCACGGGGAATCGCCCTGTCCGAGCTGAAGGCGGCGATCTCCTGCGGTATCGGCAAGATCAACGTGGATACGGACATCCGTCTGGCGGTAACGCGCAATCTGAGGGAGCTTTTCGCGCAGAAGCCCGCGCTGCGCGCGAGCGCGTCCATCGGCGGCGTTTACGCGCTTCTGGAGAAGAAAAAAGAGCAGTTCGATCCCCGCGCCTTCCTGCCGCCCCTTATGGAAACGGTGATGCATGGCGCCATACCGGACGAGGACGTTCGCGCCGTCTGCGACTGCATCGAGCGCGGCGTCAAGGAGATTGTGGGCGTGCTGATTGTCGAATTCGGCAGCGCGGGCAGGGCGTCGGCGGTGAAAACAAAATCGCTGGAAGAGATGGCGGCATTTTATCGCCGGGAGGGAATCTGATGAAACGGATCTACCTGAATCTGAAACGGTTTGATATTTCGCCCGCACGCGGCGGGGTGAACCGGATGGCTCACATGCGGGAATGGGGCCGTGAAATCATTCTCCGCACCCAGGAGCGTTTGAAGGAATGGTCGGATACGGAATTTGTCATGTTTTTCCCGGAAGCCCATCTACTGGGCGCAGCGGCCGCCCGCAGCGGCGGCAGTCCCGTAAAGCTCGGCTGTCAGGGCGTTTATCGGGAGGACACGGCGCCGGGCGGAAATTTCGGCGCGTTTACCGCCAACCGCACGGCAAACGCCATGTGGGAAGCGGGCTGCGAATACGTTCTGATCGGCCACTGCGAGGAGCGGAGCGATAAGGCCGGGCTGCTGGAGGAAGCGGGAGTGGATCTCCGGGCGGCCGCGCAGGCTGTGAACCGTGCGCTGAACCGGGAGGTTAAAGCGGCGCAGCGCGCCGGATTGAACGTGCTGTACTGTATCGGCGAAAAGAGCGAGGAACAGGATCGCTGGCAGGAGGTGCTGGGCGCGCAGCTGGACGCCGGCCTTGACGGAGCGGACAGAACGCGGACGGTGATCGCGTATGAGCCCGTGTGGTCCATCGGGCCGGGGAAAAAGCCTGCGGACAGGCCCTATATCGAAAAGGTCGCCCGCTTTGTCAGGGAACGAACGGGCGGGATGGACATTGTATACGGTGGCGGGTTGAAGAAGGACAATGCTGAAATGCTGGCGTCCATACGGGAAATCGACGGCGGGCTAATCGCGCTGACCCGGTTCAGCGGGGAGATTGGCTTCTATCCGGAGGAGTATCTGGAAATCATCCGCAATTATCTTGAAAAGGAGTTGTTCTGATGAAGCTGCAATTTGAATACGGGAACGGCCTGATGAGCGCCGAGCTTCCCGATACGACGGACGTTTTTATTCCCGGCGAGACGGCGGCGGATCCTGCCTGTCTCCCGCAGGACTGGGACAGCCTCTACGCCGCTACCATGGAAAGCATCCGCCATCCCATCGGCATGCCAGCGCTGAACCGGCTGGCCAAGGCCGGAGGCCGGGCGGTTATCATCATTCCGGACATCGTCAAGGGCGGCAATCAGCCCACCAGTCACCGCAAAGTAGCCGTTCGCTGCTGTCTGGACGAGTTATACGCCGCGGGCGTACAGAAAAAGGACGTCCTGCTGCTGTTTTCTAATGGGCTGCATCCCCGTGCGACCGTATCGGAGATGCGGACAATTCTGGGAGAGGATCTGTTCCGCGAGTTCTATGATTCTGGCCAGATCACCAGCCATGACAGCGAGGATTACGAGCATCTGGTCGATTTGGGCTTTGCGCCGAACGGCGACCATGTGATCCTGAACAAATATGTGTACGACGCGGACGTCGCCATTCTCATCGGGCACACGCAGGGCAATCCTTACGGCGGCTATTCCGGCGGGTACAAGCATTGCGCTACCGGCATTACGCACTGGCGCTCCATCGCCGCGCACCATGTGCCTCAGGTAATGCACCGCTCGGACTTCGTGCCTGTTTCCGTCTCCAGCCAAATGCGTTCCCGGTTCGATACCCAGGGCATGTTCATGGAAGAAAAGATGGGCAAAAAGTTCTTCTGCTGCGACGCGGTGCTGGACACCTGGAGCCGTCAGATCGAAATCAATTCCGGCTATGCCAGGGAAATGCAGCCCGTCAGCTGGAAAACCGCCGACAGGCGCACCTATGTGCACTGGGCCGAAAAGAAGTACGATGTCGTTGTGTTCGGCATGCCGACGAATTTCCATTACGGCGACGGCATGGGCACCAATCCCATCCAGATGATGCAGGCGCTTTCCGCGCAGGTCATCCGTCACAAGCGCGTCTTGAGCGACCGGTGCGTATTCATCGTGTCTTCTGTCTGCGACGGGTATTTTCATGACGAGCGCTGGCCATACCTGCGCGAACTGTACGAATTGTTTCAGCACGATTATATGAATGTTCTGCCTGATATGAACCGCTACGGAGAATACTTCGCCACGAACGGGGAATATATCCGCAAATACCGCTTTGCAAACGCCTTCCATCCCTTCCACGGCTTCTCGATGATGAGCTGTGGACATCTGGCGGAAATGCACACCAGCGCCATCTATATTGTCGGCGCGCGGGAACCGGGTCTCGCCCGCGGCATGGGGCTGAAAACCCGCGCCACGTTCGAGGAAGCGCTGGAAGACGCCCGGAAAAAATTTGTCGGGGAAGCCCCCAGCATTCTGGCGCTGCCCCAAACCTTTACCACGGCGGCGGTGCACCTGTGCATGAGGGATCCCATGCAAAACAGTCGTTCCAGAGACGGCGTTCTTCACCCCTGCGGAGCTTGAGATGATAAATCTGTTTACTTTTCTGGTTTGCTTTACCGCCAGCGTCATTGGCGGCCTGTGCGGCGTCGGCGGCGGCGTATTGGCCAAACCGCTGTTGGATGCGGCGGGCGTCATGCCGATTGCGACCGTCTCTTTTCTGTCTGGGCTGACTGTTCTGTCGATGGCGGCGATCTCCGTATATAAAAACAGAAAAACCGACAGTCTGCAATGGAAGCGCAGCCTGCCTTTGGGGATTGGCGCAGCCCTTGGCGGCGTATTGGGAAAATGGCTGTTCGGCGTCCTGCGCGGTCTGACCGGCGCGGATCGTTTGGTTGGTCTCGTCCAGGCCGCAGCGCTGGGGCTTTTTATCCTTGGAATCCTTTTCTACTTCCGTTTTCGGGGACGCATCCAAACCCGCCATGTTCGGAGCAGGACTGTCTGCGGGCTGATAGGGATTCTTCTGGGATTGATCTCCGCATTTCTGGGAATCGGCGGCGGCCCCATGAACATCGTCGTATTCCATTACTTTTTTTCCATGGACACAAAAACGTCGGCTGTTAATTCCCTGCTGGTCGTCCTGATTTCTCAAAGCGGCAGTTTTCTTTACAGCCTTATCAGCCGAACGATTCCGGCTTTTCAGGTTTTCACGCTGGTCGTTATGGTCTGCGCCGGCGTAATGGGCGGATTCACAGCCTCCCGCCTGCAGGGGAAAATGCATGCAAAGCAGATAGACCGGTTGTTTTGCGCGGTTTTGCTATTGATTTTACTTCTTTGCGCTTATAATGTATTTCGCCTGTTATAGAAAATGCAGGCATTTCAATTATGCTGATTACTTATCCGTCCCAAATTTTATTGCGAACATATATTCCCGTATGATATGATTGTCATACGGTATTTCCGTCATTCAACAAAGAAGGCGAGGCGAGCTTGTGCACAACGGACTGGACCACCCTGAAATCGATATGCTAAATGAACAGAACGAAACAACCGAACAGGAAAGCAACCTGTTTACCGTCATGGACGAGCATATCCCCTCCCCGCCGGAAATAGAAGCGGAAGACGTCCTCGTCCTCCCCGAAATCCAGTCCATGACGGATTACATTCGCCTGCATTTTGAAGAAAAGCTCGTGGAGGAATTGTCCCGCAGGCTCCGCTGCGGCGAACTGCTCGTACCCTCTGGCGGGCGGCTGTATCAGGAATTGCCCTGGGCAGGTTCGGAGGACGACGAGGAAGAAAGCGTCTCAGACCCAGGTTCTCAAGAGCCGAAGGACGGGGTCCCGGCAGATTGGGAGGATCCCCGCTTTTCTGCTCCCGGCGTGCGCGTCGCCGGCGTGCGCCCGAAAAAAGGAGCCATCGTATGGTTCAATTACCGCCGCGTCGCAGAATGCGGCGTGGAGGCCGACCTGACGCTGGAAATGGAAATCGAGCTTCGGTGGTATACGCTCAGAAAAACGGTGTGCCAGCGCTACGACGTGGATATGTGGTTCGATATGGAAGAGGATATCGCCGCCGACTACGGTAATTTTCGCATTCACCGCCATCGCGGCGAAAAGCCCGGCGTCAGGCTGGACGATTATCTGGCGCCTGTATTCGGGTGGGAGGACGTCGAAAAGGAAGCGGAACAGATCATCTTTCAAGTCGCCCCGGAAGGACTGCAAGATCCCCAATGGCTGCATCCGGGCCTGTTTGCGGAAAGGTTGGGACTCAGACTCCTCCATCTCCCGCTGTACAGGCGTCCCCGGACCGCCAGCATACTGTTCTTCGGTCCGGGCGAGGCGCTGACGGCGTCGGAGGAGGACGGAGATAAAGCGCCGCCCGTCCCGGTACAGGTGGAAGCCAATACCATCGTTATCAACAGTCGGTGCATCGGAAAGGAACGGGGCGCCGTCTTTCACGAGTGCTTCCAATTCATGGAGCATCGATTGTTCTTTCATCTTCAGCGTCTGCACTGCAGCGACGCTGCCCGTCTCGGTCAATGGAAGCCGGTTGCTCTTGAGAAGAACGGACGCAACCCCATCGAGTGGATCGAGTGGCAGGCCCATGGAGGCGGGCTGTGCCTGCAGGCGCCCCGCACGCTGCTCCGAAAACGCGTCGCTGAGGAACTGAACGGCCTGCGGCATATGCGCCGCCATATGGGCTATAAGCTGGAGCTCGTTGGCAAGAAACTGGCAAAAGAGTTCGGGATCTGCAACTATCAGCTGCGCAACCGCATGATCCAGGTGGGTTACAGCGAGGCCAGAGGCTCGCTGAACTTTGTGGGCGACGGCTATATCGAGCCGTTCGCCACCGATCCGGGCGCATGCCGCGGCAATCAGAATTTCGTGATCAGCCCGAAGGAGCTGCTGGAAGAGTATGTGCGGAACGAGACGTTCCGCAGACTCATCGATACCGGGCGCTATATCTATGCGGACGGGCATATCTGTCTCAACGACCCGGAATATGTGGTTCAGCGGGGCAAGAAGCTCCTGCTGACGGAATGGGCCAACGCCCATGTGAACCGGTGCTGCCTGCGGTTCGTTCGCACCTATCACCGGGACAGACAGACGCATTATGTGTTCGGTCAGCTCAACAGCGACGAGGCGTATAACGGCAGGAGCCTTGCATTCTCCATTGAGAGCGGCGCAAAGAACGTCCTGACGCAGGCGAAGGAAATATCCGAGGTATTGCTGAACCTTCCGTGCAGTTTTCCCGGAACGCTGAAGGCACATATGGAACGGCTGGACGTAACAATCGAATTGCTGGCGGAGCGGTCTCGGCTGTCGGTCTCGACGCTGAACCGTCTCAGAAGCAAACAACAGGAACGATATAAAATAGATCAGGTCGCCGCCGTCTGTTTTGGGCTCCGGCTTCAGCCGGAATACAGCTTTGATTTGCTGCGAAAAGCCGGACTGGGCTCTTTGTCGACGCCAAGAATTCTTGTTATTAGCGGCGTGCTTCAATGCTTATATAAACTGGGTATTGATATGGTACAGACAGCTTTAAAGGAACACGGATGCGAATTAAAACTGAATGAATGACGGAGGCGACGGCATATCCTGCGGGGTATGCCGTTTTTTTTTGAAAAATTTCTGAAAAACGTGTCAGAAACTGACACGAAAACCAGCTGCTTTTGAGCCAAAGATGCAGGATTGTGGATGCGAATATTCATAAACCGACAGTATTTTCATATAATTCGCCATTTTGATGCAGGAATAAAAAGCAAAACGCAAGTTTTAATTCAAAATAGCATGTCAGTTTCTGATATGTTCTTATGAGTTTGAAGCCGTTACAGCTACAGCGACGTGTGTCTGGTGTGCGACCAGAGCGGAAACGCCTATGCCTCGGCCCGCGGCAACCTGGGCACCCGGGACAACCGCTGGGACATTCTGTGGGTGGATACGGTTCACTACAACAGCCGGGCCAGCGACTCCAGCCGGGAGA
>OLPR01001886.1_pt1 | contig 16447 bp, 17 predicted proteins | sample 1672761 | NCBI WGS metagenome assembly OLPR01 (sample SAMEA3136721, study PRJEB25190) | human gut metagenome | biome: human gut; feature: human-associated habitat; material: faeces | place: Austria | collected 2013 | reverse complement strand
CTCGTCGTGGATGTTCTCGGGACGGATGCCCATGTAGACTTCCTTGCCGATGTAGTCGCCGGTCATGCGCTTGATCTTGCCTTCCGGAACCTTGATCGCGTTGTTGCCGAAGGTGGCGTACACGCCGTCATTGCGCTTTTCGAGCTTAACGCGGAAGATGTTCATCTGCGGAGTACCGATGAAGCACGCAACGAACAGGTTCGCCGGATAGTCGTACAGGTTCTGCGGAGTATCCTGCTGCTGCATGAAGCCATCCTTCATGACGACGATGCGGGAACCCATCGTCATAGCCTCGGTCTGGTCATGGGTAACATAGATGAAGGTGGTCTGCAGGCGCTTGTGCAGCTTGGTGATCTCGGTACGCATCTGCACGCGCAGCTTTGCATCCAAGTTGGAGAGCGGTTCGTCCATCAGGAAGACCTTCGGCTCGCGGACGATTGCACGACCCAGCGCAACGCGCTGACGCTGACCACCGGACAGAGCCGCCGGCTTACGATTCAGCAGCGCTTCGATACCCAGAATCTGAGCGGCTTCCTTAACGCGGCGGTCGATATCGGCCTTAGGCATCTTGCGCAGCTTCAGACCAAACGCCATGTTGTTATAAACAGTCATATGAGGATACAGCGCATAGCTCTGGAAAACCATCGCGATGTCGCGATCCTTCGGAGGAATGTGGTTGACGAGCTTGCCATCGATGTACAGTTCACCGCTGGAGATGTCTTCCAGACCAGCGACCATGCGCAGGGTGGTGGACTTACCGCAGCCGGAAGGACCGACCAGAACGACAAATTCCTTGTCTTCGATCTCGAGGTTGAAATCGCTTACGGCGACGACATCACCGGGGTAAACCTTGTAAATGTTGCGAAGGGACAGACTTGCCATAGTTAATTGCCTCCTAATCCAAATTCCATGCTCGTATTATAACAGAAAAACCGCATTTTGAAAATAGCTTGAATCAACAAAAAGATAGAAGGGGGTTATTGCAACTTGTCAATCGATTCTTAACATAGCGGGGAACGCTGTATTTAGATGTTTTCGCCATCGGATGCGGAACATTTTGGGTGTTTCAGGTGTCTAATAAAGAGTGGCTGAGGTTGCCCAATGAATTTCTTTTAGGCAGCGGTGATAAAGAAGGTTGCTTTTATGGGGAAATGTTATTATAATAGAATTGAATGATGGGAGGTGGCGGCGTGGTTCACATCCAGGCTTTCTTTTCGCAGGTCGGGGCGCTGTTTGCGAATTTGTTCGAGCGTCCGGACTGGCGCAATATCGTGGATATCGCGATATTGACTATACTTATTTATAATTTGATCAAATTGGGCATTCGCACGCGCGCCAACTCGCTGTTCAAGGGAATCGCAGTCATTCTCGTGCTCGCGTGGATTTCCGACGCGCTGCAAATCAGTGCGCTGAGCTGGGTTCTTCAGCAGATCATCAGCATGGGACTGGTGGTTCTGGTGATCGTATTTCAGCCGGAGCTGCGCCGTGCGCTGGATCAGATCGGTCGCTCGCGGCTGACGCAGCAGGTCTTTTCCGCTTCCAAGCGCCAGCACTCCAATCAGGTCGAGCAGCACGTCGCCGAGCTCGTCCGCGCGATCAACAATATGGCGCGAAAGAAAATCGGCGCTGATCGTGTTCGAGCGCAGTACGGGGCTGGGCGACGTGATCGATTCCGGCACGATCATCGACGCGGAGATTTCTGATCCGCTGATCGAGAATATATTTGAGCCGAATACGCCGCTGCACGACGGGGCAATGATCATCCGCGACGAGAGAATCGTCGCCGCGGCGTGCATTCTGCAGCTTTCGGACAACTATACCATCAGCCGCGAGCTGGGCACGCGCCACCGCGCCGCGATCGGCATTACCGAATCGACGGACGCGATTTCACTGATCGTGTCGGAGGAAACGGGCATCGTTTCCATGGCGCGAGACGGAAAGCTGACGCGCTATCTGGACGCGAAATCGCTGACCATTCTGCTTACGGAAATCTTCAGTCCTGAGCAGCACCATCGAGGCATGACGCTGCGTGAAATGCTTATGGGCGACGAAGGCAAATCCGCCAAGCGCAGAAAGGACGGGCGGAATAATAATGGAGAATAAATTGACGGCGTTCTTTGCCAAAATCGGCAAAAATCGCGTGATTGCGTCTATCGTTCGCGTGTTCAAAATGCTGTGGACGATTCTGTCGCACAATCTGGGACTGAAGGTGCTGTCGCTGATTATGGCGGTGCTTCTGTGGAACTATGTCGTTTCTTCTAATACGTCGATCACGCGCACAAAAACGCTGTCGGGATTGACAGGCTATATCAGCGGGCAGACCAGCCTGAGCACGTATGGGCTTGCGATGCTCGAAAACCCGACGGAAAAGCTCAGCAATATCAGCGTGCAAATCGAGGTTCCGCAGGCGGAATATGCATATCCGTCGTCTGATAACGTGCAGGTCACGCTGGATTTGACCAGTGTTCGCGCCGCGGGTACGCGCGAAGTGCCGTTGAAAGCCTCGACGAGCTACGGGCGCGTCGTGCGCATCATTCCGGACACGGTGACATTGACGTTCGAACCGCTGGATTCGCGCCAGATTCCGATCAACGCGCAAATCGGCGGCACTCAGCAGGAGAATTACTGGTACAATGTCGTTCGCTGCAATCCGTCGACGCTGACGGTGAGCGGCGCGTCGAGCGTGGTTCAGAGCATTGCGCGCGCGAATGTTGTCGTGGACGTTTCGAATGCGGACCGCTCGTACATCGCGCCGGTTAAATATGTTTTGCTCGATGAAAACGGCGAGGAGATCAATCAGCCGATGCTGAATCGCTCGGCGTCGTCCATCAGTGTAAGCGTAGACGTTTACCCGACGCGCGAAATTCCGATTGCGACTGATCCGGCGAAAGTACTGACCGGTCAGCTTGCGCCGGGCTATGTCGTTGAAAGCGTAAGCGTTCAGCCGCAAACGATCACCATCGCGGCGGAGGAGGAACTGCTCGAGAGCATCGAAGAGCTTCAGATCGAACCGATTTCGATTGACGGCGCGTCGCAGAGCTTCTCGACCCGCGCGGCTGTATCCACGCTGTCGGGCTTTAAGTCCATTTCCGCAAACGAGGTCTATGTAACGATTACGATTGAGGAGGAATCCGTCGGCGCGTGGATCGAAGATGTGAACGTAACGACGATCAATAAGGACGAAGGCCTGACGCTTGAGCGCAGCGACGAAACGATTCGCGTTTACGTCACAGGTCCACGCAGTGCGGTCGAAGCGCTCAAGGAGGCGGGATTCGTCGGAACTGTCGATCTGTCCGGACTTGGCGCGGGCACGTACAGCCTGCCGATCGCGTTCCCGACGGACGCGTACTCGAGCATTACTTTTACGCCGGAGAAGGCTGAGCTTCAGTTCACGCTTTCAAAGACGGCGACTGAACCCGCGGGAGGAACCAAATGACGCAAACGGGATATGCCAATGCAATTATCAACACCATGCTCGGCTGGCTCAAGGGGCTGGCAAACTGGGTGCTGAAGCTGTTTAACCTTGCCGGCGGAGGTTCGCCGCTGGAATGGCTTTCGCGCAACTGGCTGAAGCTGCTGATTCTGTTTATGATCATCGGCGTCGTGACCGACCGCGTGGTCTGGCTCATTCGCTGGCGGCCGTACTGGGCATGGTTCAAGAAAAAGCGCATCATTGTAAACGACGAGCGTATGCTCGCGGGAGAAGCGCTCGCGGATCTCGATCCGGCGAATGTGGACGGATTTCCCGGGCAAAGCTATGTCGTGCGCGGGCAGACGCCGAGGCGTACGCCTGCCAAACGCCCGCCGGCGAAAACGGCGATTCCGGCGCGTTCCGGCGCACAGGGGAATCGCCGCGAGGTAAATGCAAATCGCAAACCGCGTCCGGATGCGAATTCGCACCGCACGGCAAAGCGACCGCCCGAAAAGAAAAGCGGCTTTTCGCTTTTGCGTTCGCGCCCCGTCCGCGCCAAACAGATCGACGACGAGCTGTTCGAAATCGGAAGGACGAACTCAGATTACGCGGACTTTGATCAGGATCATGTGTTCGACGTGTCCAACTTGCCGGGCGCTTCGAATCGCGAAAAGCGCGATCGTCGGAGAAGAAAATAGCAGAATTCGGAGCGCGGAGTCGGTTTCGATTTCGCGCTTTTGACGAATTTCCGGAAAGGATTAAAATTTAGTGAACGAGAGCGGACTTGAACTCTTCGCGCGCATTGCCGGCTACGTTGTTCTTGCGGTGTACGCGTGTTTGTTGCTCGCGCAGCTGAAAAGGTTTTTTGTTCCCGCGCTGCGCCAGCCGCCGCGAAAGTGCCGTGCGGCGCGCGGAAACTGGTGGATGCCGCTGATTGCATTCCTTGCATCGAGAATATTTATTGCAGCGGTGGTTTTGATTGCGGCGGCAGCGCGCGGCGAAACGCAATCGCTTTTTTCAAATCTTCAGGCGCATGTCAATCGCTGGGACGGCCCGCATTATATTTCGCTGATTGAAAACGGCTATGTCACAACCGGCAACGATCGCCTGTTCGTGGTATTTTTTCCGCTGTATCCGATGATTTGCCGTGCACTTGGATTTACGGGACTCTCCGCGCTCGCTCGCGCGCTGATCGTATCGAATGTCGCCGGCTGCCTGAGTGGGTATCTTCTGTATGCGCTTGTGCTCGAAGAGGGCAGTCAGCCGCGCGCGCAGCTTGCGACAGCGCTTCTGATGTTCAACCCCGTGTCGTTTTTCATGTCGATGCCGTATACCGAATCGATATTCCTCACGGTAACGATCGCGGCGGTGTTGCTGGCGCGCAGACGCAAATTCGCGCTCGCTGTGATTATGGGCGCGATTGCGGCGACGGCGCGCATGGTCGGACTCGCAGTCGCCGCGCCGGTGTTCTGGGAAATGCTGAATGCGAAGTGCGAGGAGAAGGACAGGCTGAATGCGAAGGACGTTTTCCTCTGCGTTGCAAGGACGCTGCCGATGCTCGCGGGTCTCGCCGCGTACCTTATTTTGAATTACAGCCTGTTTGGGAATCCGCTTCAGTTTCTGGAATTTCAGCGCGAAAACTGGAGCAATCAAATGACGCTGCTTTCAGAAACCGTGCGCTATGTGCTGATCAACGCCGTTCAGTATCCGAAAATGATCTATCGTATCGGCACATGGATTCCCGAAATCATTGCGATTGTCGCAACAATCGCGCTTTCCGCATCGACATTGAAGCGCCAGCATCCCGGTGATGGCGCGTTTCTCGCGATTGCATTTTATCTGTCGGTTTCGCTCGCATGGCTCATCAGCGGCGTGCGGTATGTGACGGGACTTTACGCGATTTACCCGATGCTTGCGCTGCTGCCGAAAAGAAAGAACGCCGGCGCGGCGATGCTGCTGATCAGCGCAGCATTGCTCGCGTATATGACCGTGCTCGGAATCAACATCGGCTATGTATTATAAGAAAGGAAAGGACGCATGAAGAGACGGATTCTCTGCTTCGGCGATTCGAATACCTACGGTTACGATCCGCGCGGCGGGCGCTACGATGAAAACACGCGCTGGCCGCTGCGCATGGAGAAGCTGCTGGGGCGCGATTATACCGTGATCGAGGAGGGCTTCAACGGGCGCACCTGCGTGATGGACGACCCGACGGAGGGTGGGTACAAGAGCGGTGCGAATTATCTCCCACCATGCCTGATGAGCCATAATCCGCTCGATGCGGTGGTGATCATGCTCGGCAGCAACGATTCCAAAAAGCGCTTCGGGCTGGAGCCGATGACGATCGGCGAGGGCGTGATGCAGCTGATTCGCTTAACGCGTCTGTATTCGCTTGCATCCGACGGAGGAAGTGCGAAAATCGTGATCGTCGCGCCGCCGCCCATTCGCGATTGCCTGGAGAAGACGCGCTATCGCGATTGCTTTGGGCCGGATGCAATTCGGATTACGAAGGGCCTGAGCGCGGAATACGCGCGCATCGCGCGATTGCTCCGGTGCGAATTCGTGGATGCGGCGATGTTTGCACAGCTTTCGGAAATGGATTCGCTGCATTTTACGCGCGAGGATCATCTTCGCCTGGCGGAAGGCATGGCGAATAAATTGCGTGCGATGTTTGAAAACGACAATCAGGAGGGAAAAACGCTATGAACAATTTTACGTATCAGATTCCGACGCGCTTCGTATTCGGGCGCGGCGCGGAAAATCAGGTCGGCGCAGAGGTGCGCGCACAGGGCGGCACGAAGGTGCTGATTCATTATGGCGGCGGCTCGGCAGTGCGCTCAGGGCTGATCGATCGGGTGAAGAAATCGCTCGACGAGGCAAATATTCAGCATTTCGAACTCGGCGGCGTTCAGCCGAACCCGAGGGACACGCTGATCTATCGCGGCATCGAGCTTGCGCGAAATGAAAACGTCGATTTCGTGCTCGCGGTCGGCGGCGGCTCGAGCATCGATTCCAGCAAGGCGATTGCGCACGGCATTCAGTACGACGGCGATTTCTGGGATTTCTTCTGCGGAAAGGCAAAGCCGGCGAAGACCACGCCGTTCGGCGTTGTGCTTACGATGGCGGCGGCGGGCAGCGAATCGTCGAATTCATGCGTCATTACGCAGGAAAGCACAAAGACGAAGCGTGGTCTGCGCTCTGAACTGAACCGACCGAAATTTGCGATTATGAATCCGGAGCTCGCGATGACGTTGCCGAAATACCAGATTGCAAGCGGAGCGACGGACATTCTCGCGCACATCATGGAGCGCTATTTTACCAGCTCGACCGACGTTGACCTGACCGATCGCCTTTGCGAAGGCGCGATGATGGCGGTAATCCGCGCGGCGCGAATCGCCGTAAACGACCCGACGGATTACGATGCGCAGTCCCAGCTGATGTGGGCGTCGACGATTGCGCATAACGATACCGTGGGCGTCGGTCGCGTTCAGGATTTCGGTTCTCATCAGATCGAGCACGAATTGTCCGCGATGTACGACGTGGCGCACGGGGCGGGACTTGCGGTTGTGTTCCCGGCGTGGATGCGCTATCAGATGCACAAAAACGTGATGCGCTTTGCGCAGTTCGCGCAGCGCGTGTACGGCTGCAGCATGGATTTTGAACACCCGGAGCGCACGGCGATGGCGGGCATCGAGGCACACGAGCATTTCCTGCACGATATCGGAATGCCGCTGACGCTGAAGGAGCTCGGCGCGCGCACGGAGGATATTCCCGCGCTCGCTGCGAAGACAAAGAAGACCGACCCCGTTGCCGGAACGACCGGTGGGGCGTTCCCGATGACCGTTCAGGACATCGAAGCGATTTTGCGAATCGCGGATCGCTAATTGATCGCCGCCTTCCCGAATTCAAAAGGGAGGACGGCGATTTTTGAAACTCAGTCCATCATCGCGGCGATTTCCGCATCGGAGAGATTTGGGTGCAGTGCGCGATTTATGCCGGAGGCGAGAATGCCGGAAGCGTCCTGAATGATTGAATCGATTTCGCGCGGCGTAACGATCATTTCGCCGGCGGGATCGCCGAGCAGCTCGCGTTCAATCGCGTCGAGCTCTGAGTCGTTTGAGTTTTCTTCCGAAAGCAGCGCGAACGCGTCGCGTGCGAGCGTTGCGGCATAAATGACCGTCGGCATTCCGACGGCGACGACGTCCACGCCAAGCGTTTCCCGATTCAGCGGCTTTCGGTGATTGCCTACGCCGCCGCCCGGCTGAATGCCCGCGTCGGTGAGCTGAATGGCTGCGCCAATGCGCGATGAAGCACGTGCGGCGAGCGCGTCGATGCAGATCACCAGCCGCGGTGAAAGCTTTTTGACCAGCGATTCCACCATTTCCACCGTTTCGACGCCCGTAATACCGAGCACGCCCGGCGCAATCGCTGCGACGGAGCGCATTTTTGCGCGCGAAAATCCGTTTTCAACTGCGTGGCGCGTGACCAGCGTCCGGTCGATCGTGCTCGGCCCCAATGAATCGGGCGTTACAAAGCGATTGCCCAGCCCGACAATCAGCACGGGAGCACCATCGTCCGGCGGAATCAGACGAGCCAGCTCTTCGCCCAGTAGATTTGCCGCGGCGATACGAACGTCCGGGTCGCGTTCGCGCAGGAGTGTGCTTTCAAGCGTTAAATACGTGCCGCAAGGCTTGCCGAGCTGAGAGGCGGTGTTTGCGTCCGTGATGACTACCTCGGTCAGCGTGACCTCCGACTGCTCCCATTGACGCACTTCAACGCCGGGCAGATCCGTCTTGCCGGACGCGCTGAAGGATTCCATTGCGAGATCTGTGCGCGGATTGAACATATTCGATTCCTCCAAAATCTTTTTTAGATAGAATTTCGCAAAGAACCTCTGATTATTCGCCGATGAACGAACAGAATTGACAATTAAGTGCTATAATCAACTATATTCAATATAAGGAATGATGCAAATGGAACGGTATACCCCTAAACAGCGCAGACTGCTACTCGCGTGCTCGGCTGCGTACACGGCGGCGTACATTTGCCGAACGAACCTGACGCCTGCGCTCGGCGCGATTCAGGCGGATTTTGGTGTAAACGCCGCGAGTGTCGGAATGCTGCCGACGCTGTTCTGCATTCCCTATGCGGCGGGGCAGATTGCGACCGGCTATTTGGCGGATCGTTTTCGCGCACGCAATCTGATACTGATCGGTCTGCTTGGTTCGGCGCTGATGAATATGCTGTTCACCGTCGCGCCCAGCCTCGGCGTGCTAATGGTGCTCTGGTGCCTGAACGGTGCGTTTCAGTCAATGATCTGGACGCCGATCGTGCGCGTTTTCGCAATGAACTACGAAGGAGAGGTGCGCGCGCACGCGCTGTTCCTGATTTCATTTACGATGATATTGGGCTATCTGATCGCGTGGTCACTCTCGGGCGCACTGACAAAGGGCGTCGGCTGGCGCGCGGCGTTCGGTGTTTCGGGCGCGGTAACGGCGATCGCCGGTTTCCTTTCGTGCCGTGCATTGCGTGATTCGGGCGATTCGGTTCAGCAGAGTGAAAAGGGCGACGCAAACGCACCGAAGGCAATGCCGATAGGCCAGCTCCTGTTCAAAACGGATCTGATTTTCGTGCTGCTTTTGTGCCTGTTCAACGGTTATGTGCGCGACAGCATTATGAACTGGGCGCCGAAGATGCTCGCCGATACGCAGAAGATTGATCTGAACGGCGCGCTGGGCGTGATTCTCGTGATTCCGATCGTGAATTATCTGGGCATTCTGTTCGGCAAGGGCGTGTATCGCAAGCAGGGCGGCAATGTTTCGAAATCGATGTTTACGATGGTAGCGCTCGAGGTGGTATTTTCGCTGATTCTGTTCAAATTCTTCGGCGCAGGCACGTTCATCTGCGCGGCACTGTTAGCACTGTGTTCGGCGATGGCGTATGGCTTAAACCCGCTGATCACGTCGCTGAAACCAATGGAATATATGTATACCGGTCGCGTTGCGCTGGTCGCGGGACTTCTGGACGCGACAATCTATGTCGGCAGCGCGTTCTCGGGAACGTTCGTCGGATTCCTGCGCGACCAGATCGGCTGGAGCGCGGTGTTCCTGTCCTGGGCGGCGTTCAGCACACTTAGCGCGCTGGCAATTTTGCCGACAATCAAGAAAAGACATGGATAATCAAATCGGCTGCCCATATCTATATAGGGCAGCCGATTCTGTCTTACAAAAGCAGTTCACGGTTCGTTCCGTAATCAATATCCTTCCTGAATGCGAGCATTTTCAGAAGCCGTTCGAGCGTTTCCCAGCCGCCGTTTGCGTCCAGCTCGTAGGCGTGTCCCCAAATGTAGAACAGCTGCGGCGTTTTCGCGTTCATCGAAAGGAATTTCTCCGCCAGCTCAAACGCGTTTTCGCGCAGGTGATGCACCGTCGGATTGAATCGAAAAAGATTCTCCTGCGCGTCGAAGCTGCCCGTCGAGGTGATCGTTCGCGCATATCGAACGCGCGTGCGCGATTGGAGAATGCCGACAACGCGATCGTCGTTGTTCACGCCGCCGCACGGATATGCCATGCCGATCACCGGATAGCCAGCATAGCACGAAAGGTTTTTGCGATCCTCCTCGACCTGGCGAACGATCTCGTCCTCGCCAAGCTGTGTCAGATTCGGATGCGTCAGCGTATGTACCGCGACCTCGTGACCGCGATAGAGCGCGCAGATTTCCTCGGGGGATACACAGCTGTGATCAACCTCCACGCCGCCGACGCGGAGCGTTCCCTTCTTATTTAAGAGCTCGGAATTGATATTGAACGTCGCCTTCATACCGTAGCGATTGAGCAGGGGAACGAGCCGGCGATCCTGCGTTACGCCGTCGTCATAGCTGAAGGTGAGCCTTTTCAGATTCATGCGATCCCTCCGTTACGCTTCACTGCGGTCAATAAACTGGCGCATCGTTTCATCCGGCAGCACACCCTTGAGCACTTCCACCGCGCCGGAATACTCATTGACACGCGATAAAATCGGGTGCGATTCGCGCACGGGGTGAAATCCCATTCGCAAATACAGCCCGATTGCCTTGTGACTCCAGGTCTGCGTGTCGAGATAGGTATCCACGGCTGGATCCAGCTCGGCAATTCGCCGAATTGCCCATGCGACAATCGCACGCCCGATGCCCTTGCCCTGATGCGCGGGATCGGTGCAAATCCAGTGAACGCGTCCGAAATGCCGGTCGTTTTCATCAAAATTCCATGCCATCGAGGTTGCGATTGCATTGCCGTCCGGCGCGATTACAAATGAAAGGCGCTTCCTGAGAGCGTCTTCGTCCTGCATGAACTGCTTCCTGAACGCGTTTTCAGCGTTCTGCTCGCAGGAAAATTCATCGACGATCGTTGTAATGCGCGCCCAATTCTTTTCGTCCCCGGGAAGATAGGTTCTGAACGCATATCCATCCGGAAGCGCCGGCTCTGGTACGCGTGCCATTTCATCGGGGTGAATGATCATGACGATGCTTTTGCGCGGAAGTGAACGATCCGCCGTGAGCGCCGTTGGCCGACTGTAGATCATGGTTAACCTCCTTTTTCGATTGCTTTCTAAACCGCATTATACCATTTCGACCGCCGAAAGTGCAATAAAAAAACGCGGCAATACAGGTTTAACCCAACTTTTTCAACAAAATGGCGCGTAGGGGTTGAAATTTGGACGGGATCGTGATAAAATAATTGCTGTTAAATTGCGTAGGGAGGTGAAGATTTTGCCGAATATCAAATCTGCCGTGAAGCGCGTGAAGGTGACTCGCAAGAAGAACCTGCGCAACCGCATGATCAAGTCTGCGATGAAGACCAAGATCAAGAAGTTTGATACCGCCGTTTCCGCGAAGCAGGCCGACGCCGCGCTTCTCAGCGCGACGCAGGGTGCGGTCGATAAGGCTGCCGCAAAGGGCGTTATTCATAAGAACGCTGCGAATCGCAAAAAGGCTCGTATGGCGAAGCGCCTGGCCAAGGCCGCAGAATAAGATCATTGAAATGCAAACGAAGGGGACGCGGATAGGCGTTCCTTTTGTTTTTGGAGAAAAGCGATGGAAGATTTGTTTTCTATGAGCGCGAAAACGCTCGCGCCGCTCGCCGATCGAATGCGTCCGCGAAATCTGGATGAATTTGTGGGGCAGGAGCAGATCATCGGAAAGGACAAGCTCCTGCGCCGCGCGATTGAAGCCGATCGTCTGACCAGCAGCATCTTCTGGGGTCCGCCCGGCTGCGGAAAGACCACGCTCGCGTCCGTGATCGCCGAATCAACGCGCGCGGAATTCGTCAAGCTCAACGCCGTGACCAGCGGTGTGTCCGACGTGCGCGAGGTGCTGAAATCGGCGGAGAATCGGCTGAAGTTGAACGGTCAGCCGACGTATCTACTGCTGGATGAATGCCATCGATGGTCGAAAGCGCAATCGGATTCTATTCTTCCCGCGATTGAACAGGGCGTGATTCGATTCATCGGCTCTACGACCGAAAATCCGATGATCGCGATGACGCCCGCAATCGTAAGCCGCTGCCGGCTGTTTCATTTCGAGCCGCTGAAGCCGGAGGACGTGCGCCGCGCGATCGAACGCGCGATTGCCGATCCTGAGCGCGGCTACGGACTTCAGGACGTGAAAATTGACGAGGCAGCGATGAATCATATCGTCTCCGTCGCGAACGGGGACGCGCGCAGCGCGTTGAATGCGCTCGAGCTCGCTGTGTTGACCACGCCAATGGAGGCGGACGGCGCAACACATATCACGCTCGAAGTCGCCGAGGAATCGATTCAAAGCCGCGTGATGCAAATGGACGAATCCATGTTTTATGATATGCTTTCGGCGTTCTGCAAATCGCTCCGCGGTTCGGACAGCGACGCAGCGCTGGCATGGTTCGCACGGTTGAATTATGCCGGAATCGATCCGAGGATCATCGTTCGCCGCGTGATTGCGCACGCCAGCGAGGACGTGGGTCTTGCCAATCCCATGGCGATGCTTCAGGCGGTTGCCGCGGCGCAGGCGCTGGAGACGATCGGAATGCCCGAGGCAAAGCTGCCGATTTCGCAGGCGATTATCGCGGTCTGTGAAAGCCCGAAGTCCAATTCCGTGGTTACGGCGATCGATCGTGCGATGGCGGATGCGGAGAAGGGCGGCTTTCAGAGCGTGCCCGTTCACCTTCGCGATACGCATTATAAGGGCGCGGAGCAGCTCGGCGCCGGCGAAGGCTATCGCTATCCGCACGAATATCCCGGACACTGGATTCCGCAGCAGTACGCGCCCCTTGAGGCGAAGGGAATGCCGTATTACGTGCCCAGCGAGCAGGGCTTCGAAAAGGAAATTCGCAAAATTCGCGTTCAGCGCGATCATAACGATCCCAAGGACGTTGAATGAGCATCTGTTTGCAGTATATTTACACCTGTGTGCGTATTACGTCATGATTTTGCCGTATAATAATAAAGAAAGGACGCAGCGCCCAACACAAAACGGCGCTTGAAAATAAAGATTCATTCGGAGAGGAACGATGACCGAGAAGAAAAAATCTACCGCATCCCCGCGAAAACGGGAAACGGATCTCTTTCTGGAAAGCGAAAAGCCTGCGGCGAAGAAGGGTGCGACTTCGACGGCGCAAAAGTCAAACACGACGGTAAAAACTGCATCCGCAGAGAATAAAGCAGCCTCGTCCGGTTCCGCAGCGAGAAAAACGACAGCGGCGGGCAATACCACATCGACTGCGAGCAAACCGAGCGCGACGAGGCATTCCACATTGAGCGCGAGCAAATCGAGCAAGGCGGGCAAGCCCGCTTCCACGACGCGTAAAACAAGCACGGCGGACAAAACTGATTCCACGGCGCGAAAATCGAGCGCAACGGGCAAATTCGCATCCGCGCCGCGCAAATCGACGACGGCGGGCAAATCTGTTTCGACAGCGCGCAAAGCCGCCCCGTCCGGAAGGACGGCTCGCAGCACGGTTGCGTCGAACCCGGTTGCCGACGCGGCGGTTCGCAGGAGCGAACGTGTTTCCGCATCGGCGCGTGCGATGCATCGGCGTGCAGTGCTGGCGGTGGACAATCGCGGCGAAGACGATTACGATCGCTTTCTGCGCAGTCAGGAGACGCCGCGCAAAGCGCCAAAGCCGCATAAAAAGCGCAAGAGGGGTCATTTCGCGGTGACACTTCTGTTGCTTTTGATGATCGGCGGTCTGGCACTGGTCGCTTATCGGCAGAACGATCGCTATATCGCATTTGCGGAGATGAAAAATGCGGTCAATCGCCAAACGTTTTACGCGGGTACGACCGTCGAGGGCGTGGACGTTTCGAATATGACGCTCGATCAGGCGATTGAATACTGGAAAACAAATATTGAGCCGGGCTATGAAAACCGGACGGTGACGCTGTCGAACGGTCAGACCTATACCGCACAGTCGTTTGGCTATTCGAGCGACTATCAGACGGTGCTTGCAAACGCATATTCTGCGGGGCGCTCCGGCTCGCTCGTGGAGCGCTATCAGGCGCTGTCGACGCGCGTCGACCAGCCTGCGAATTACGAAGTTACACGGCGGCTGTATGACGCGCAGTTGATTGCCGATTGCGCGTCGGCACTCGCCTCAGGCATTGATACGGCGGCACAGGACGCAAAGATTCAATCGTTCGATCTCAGCAGCTATGCGTTTACCTTCTCCGATTCCGTCGCCGGAAAGAAGCTGGACACCGAATCGCTGAAGGCGGACATCGCGCGGGCGCTCGAAAACGGCGGCGGTGCGGTTACGCTGAATGTTCAAACGATCGAACCGTCCGTCCGAAAGGAAGATATCGCGTCGGAATACGGCATGATCGCTTATGCGGTTACGAACGCCTCGTCATCCAGCTCGAACCGGTTGTCAAATATCCGGCTGGCGCTTCAGCTGATCAATGGAACGCGCCTTGCGCCCGGCGAAACGTTTTCGTTCAATGATACCGTGGGCAAGCGCACGACCGAGCGCGGATTCAAGCTGGCGACCGCCTATTCCAGCGGCGAGGTCACGGAGGACGTCGGCGGCGGCATCTGTCAGGTTTCGACCACGCTGTTTAACGCCGTCGTGAAGGCGGATATGCAGATCGACGAGCGGCACAACCATTCGCTGACCGTCGCTTACGTTGATAAGGGCAAGGACGCGGCAGTAAACTGGAAGAGTCAGGATTTGAAGTTTACCAATACGTCGGAGGACGACGTGTACCTCGTCTGCGTTTTGACGGACGACAAGCGCGTGCGCATCGGCGTGTTCGGAAAGCTCCTTCCGAACGGCGAAACCATCGAAATCGAAGCCCAGACGACTGGCACGATCGATTATGATACGGTCTATCAGCCGAGCCTGTCGCTCGCGCCGGGCACGACAAACGTGACCCAGAAGGGCAAAAACGGCTATACGGCAGTGGCTTATAAGGTTCGCAAGGACGCAAACGGCAACACGATCAGCCGTGAACTGCTCTGCAAGAGCAGCTATAAGGCAACCAATCAGGTGATTGAATACGGCCCGTGATTGCTTTTATGCGCCTGTTATGCTATACTGAAGACGAGCGGGGAGGGAAACGGCAATGGCGAGAATATTTACGCGTCAGGAAGTGCGCAAGCGCAAAATGAAATACCAGGTTTTTGCGGGAATGGCGGATTTTATCGGCATTCTCTTGGGTCTGATCGTGATTGCCGCGTGCGTTTTCCTGCTGGTTACGCTGGTTCGATGGGCGATCTCCGGCGTGGAAACGTCGTTTGCCACGCTGTGGGATATGTTCATGAGCGCGATCATTATTCCGGAATAAAGGGGGAAAACGTATGCGCGTTTCATGGGCGGAGTTTTCCGATTCGCTGCGGGATTGTCAGAAATGCCGCCTGTGCGAGCAGAGAAATCATATCGTTTCCGGCGAAGGCAATCCGAATGCGGAGCTGATGTTTATCGGCGAAGGCCCCGGACAGGAGGAAGACCGGCTGGGCAGGCCGTTTGTCGGTCGCTCTGGCGAGCTGCTCACGCGCATGATTCACGCGATCGGCATTGAGCGCGCGGATACGTATATCTGTAATATCGTCAAATGCCGCCCACCGCAGAATCGAACGCCGGAAGCGGATGAAGCTGCGGCGTGCATCGGTTTTCTGAGAATGCAGTTCGCACTGGTGCGCCCGAAGGTGATCGTGCTGCTGGGCAAAACCGCGTGTCGGTATACGATCGGCGAGAACATTTTCATTACGCGTGACCATGGGCGCTGGTATGAGCGCAAGGGCGTGTGGTTTTTGCCGACGTTTCATCCGTCCGCACTGCTGCGCGATCCAGAGAAGAAGCGCGACGCGTGGGATGATTTTCAGAAAATCAGGGCAAAGTTAAATGAAATCAACGAATCCGGAGGCAATGCGGGCGATGGAGAAACTGCGCGCTGAACTGAGCCGGCTGATCGATCAGCTGTATGAAGGCGAAAACAAAGTACTCGTTTATGGCGAGGGCAGTGTCGGTGCGCGCGTAATGCTGATCGGCGAAGCACCTGGTGAACAGGAAACGCTGAAAAGGCGGCCGTTCGTTGGCAAAGCGGGCAAAAACCTGGATGAATTTCTCGAACATGCGAAGCTGAAACGCAGCGAGCTATATGTCACCAATACGGTAAAATTTCGCCCGACACGTGTGTCGAACGCGGGCAGAACCGTCAATCGCGCGCCGACGCAGGAGGAAATTGCGCTGTTTTATCCTTTTTTGTTGCGCGAAATCGAATTGGTGAAGCCGGAATACGTGGTTACGCTGGGCAATGTGCCGCTGCAAACGCTGACCGATCGAAAAACCCTGATCGGCGCGGTGCATGGGCAGACGATCGAGAAGCACGGGTTTACGCTCTATCCGATGTATCATCCCGCGTCGCTGATTTACAATCCGTCGCTGCGCGAGGTCTATCGCGCGGATGTGCTGCGATTATCCGAAATGCTTGAAGAAAAATAAAGCCGCTTTTGCGGCTTCAGATTGTCGAAAAACCCCGGAGAGCTCGAGAGGGCCGCAGCCCTCTCGAACTTTCAATCGAGCC
>OLPR01001883.1_pt1 | contig 16473 bp, 12 predicted proteins | sample 1672761 | NCBI WGS metagenome assembly OLPR01 (sample SAMEA3136721, study PRJEB25190) | human gut metagenome | biome: human gut; feature: human-associated habitat; material: faeces | place: Austria | collected 2013 | reverse complement strand
ATAGATTATCAGTTCAGAGGTTCGAATTTTAAAGGAGGATATCTTTAACGCTTACTACTTTTCGAGGTTTATTTTGAGTGAGGCTATCAGTTCATCTCTCATTCCTGTGTCGTCCAAAGGGCAATCTCAAATTCACGACTGAAGAAAAGAGGGCTTGAATACTACCTCAAGGAGGTGGCATAGATGTTTGTTCAAATCGCCGTATGCGAAAGACCGCACGTACGGTGGTGTGAGAGTGAATCAAGTTAACTGAATAAAAAGCAGAATAAAACAAGTCTTTTGCACCTACGAATTTTCGTTGTATTTGGCACTTCAATCTTCACAAATCTAGTATTTGTAATTCACACAAATTGTGATAAGAATAAAATATAGTGTGGCTTACGTTTAACGATTCTCTTTTTGTAAGTAAGACACAATGCTTACTTTTTAGTGGCACGTTTGCGGTGGTATTCATTTTGAAAACCATAGATTCTAAAATTCCTATCGTGATTAAATAGTATAAAATAGTTGGAATTCGTACCAATATGGCTCGGAGGATAGGAAATGGTTAAAGCGGCAATTGTAGAAGATGAAACTAGCTATGCAGAAGAGCTTAGTTCGTTCTTTAAACGTTATATGATTACGAACAATCATTCTTTCCAAGTCACGATTTTCACGACTGCGGATAAGTTTCTTGCTAACTATAAAGTTGGCGAATTCGATATCATTTTCATGGACATTGAGATGCCTGGCACAAACGGGATGGAGGCAGCTAAAATTCTCCGGAAAAAGGACTCGGAGGTTATTTTGTTTTTCGTCACCAATCTTTCCCAGTACGCTTTAGAAAGCTATGAAGTGCAAGCCTTTAACTTCATGGTAAAGCCCATCCAATACGGCGATTTCGCTTTGAAAATGGGTCGCGCGATAAGACGAGTCGTTTCCGATGCGGACAATAAAATTCTATTGACATACAAAAACGGTGAGCGCGTTATGGAAAAAATTGTTTCGATAGCGGATATTCGCTATGTCGAAGTTCGCGATCATAGCTTAATTTGGCACATGGTAGATGAAAATATAAATGGCTTACGCGGCGAAACGATGAAAGCGATACAGGCTAGGTTATCGGGATGCGGTTTTGCCATGTGCGATCAATCGTTCCTTATCAACATTAAATACATCACCTCTGTTGCGAAAGAGGAAGTGCATGTCGGCAATGACGTAATTAAGATTTCGCGTCGGAGAAGACAAGAATTTTTATCGATGGTAGCGAAACATCTTTCGTTCTGTGATTAAATAGTGACGATTGAGCGCAAACGCGAAGCGAGGGTTAAAAAATTGACTTGGATTGCATTATACAAAATCGTGTTTATGAGCGAATTGCTAATTGCGGAAATCATGCTTGTTTTTCCTTATCCTAAGCGGAAAGGGTTTGCTTGCTTATTCCCCTTATCGCTCGTCTTTTGCTATACAATTGCCGTAATTTATCCGCAGCAATTCGTTAACAATTGGTTCTCTTCTTCCCTTATGTTCCTGACCTTTTTCTGCGTCACGATTATCGCTATCAAAGTATGCTTTAAGACCAATTTCGTCAATGTGCTTTTCTGCGCGGTTAGTGCCTATACGGTTCAGCATATCTCTTATCTAGCATTTTCTTTTGTAGATATCGTGCTCCTTGACGGACGAGCGTTTATTTCTTCTGCTTATAGCAACAAAGGCGTAGTTTCTTTGAGTGGAGTAGGCGGGATGATGGCTTTTAGCTTCGTTATCTATGTGGCGATTTATTTTTTTATCTATATCTCCGCGGAAGCCATCCTAAAAAAATACGTTGGCAAAAATGGTGACTTAAAGTTTAAAAGCCTGACGGTCATCGCGTTTATCACATTCGCCTTAGTCGTTGATATCGTCCTTTCGGATGTTTTCCGTTATACAGATTCTGTCTCCAAATCGATCAAAATTCTTTATTACGCTTTAAACATGCTACTTTGCTTAGCCTTGCTTTGCTTACAGATGAGTATGATTAAAAGAAAGGACATTGAGCAAGAAATGACGATGATGTCGACTCTATATGAGGAACAGCAAAAGCATTACAAAATCAGAAAAGAAACGATCGATTTAATCAACATCAAGTGTCATGATTTCCGTCATCAGATCCGCGAAATCGGCACCAACCGTTCCGTGGACAAAAAGACAATCCAAGAAATGCAGGATCTTATCTCTTTTTATGATTCAGAGATACACACAGGAAATAAAACCATTGATACGATATTGACGGAAAAAAGTCTCATTTGCCATAAGAAGAAAATTGATTTCACTTGCATCGCGGATGGCAAATTGCTTTCTTTTTTGGAAGACGAGGATATTTACGCTTTATTTGGCAACATTCTTGATAATGCGGTTGAGGCAGTGGATGAAATCCAAGATTCATCAAAAAGATGTATCAATCTTGTCGTGGAAAGGGAAAAGGGCGCAATCGTGATAAGACAAGACAATTACCACGTTGGCAAAATCGTCAAAAACGAAGAAGGGCTTATTAACACCTCTAAATCGGGCAATGGATTCCATGGTTTTGGTATGAAATCAATTCGCGAAATCGTAACGCGTTACGAAGGAGTTTTGAATATCGATGTCACGGGTGACACCTTTAGGCTCAGCATTGTGTTTTTCAAGTAATCAAAATCTTTTTGTCGTTCTGAGAAAGCGATTTATCAAGGCAAGAATTAAGCAAATCAGGTTTTATTTAAGCGCTTAACCATTTTCGGCGCGTTTTGTACCGTCTTCGGTGCAGGCGTTTACAACCATTTATGCTGCGTTGTATAACAACTGCGTTGTACAACAACTCAGAAGTAAAAATATGGATTTGGTTGTAGGGGAAGAGTTTGATATAGCAATATTTGTAAGCTCTTTCCTTCTTATGTTAGTAAGAACCAAATTTCCACCAAATGAGCAAAAGGGGTGATATATGGATTGATTGAGGGAACACGTTATCAATTTTGTTAGCTGTCGCCGTAAGTAACATAACGGACGCATAAGAAAAAAGCAAAACAAAACGCTGACGCAACCTAGCAATTGAATTTGAGAATATTTGTTTTGACATTGATTCGCGGCTATCGCATAAGAAATCCATTTCTTTCTTACCTTAACGCCGCAAAAATCGGCTCAAAAAGACATGGAGGATTATCATGAGCTTAAAAATGAAATCTACTACGAAAGGGATTTTGTCCTTGATTCTTCAGGGCGGGATCGCAACGCTTTTGTTCACCGCACTTATTGTCGGGACTAACATCGCTTATTTTTATGAACCAGAAATTAATACCGTTTTGGCTCCACCTATCGTTGATAAAACGTCTTTGAAGCAAACAACGGTAGAAGGACAAAAAATGTCTGCACGAATCATGGAAGAAGGGTCCGTGCTTCTACAAAACAAAGACAATGTTTTGCCATTGAGTATGGAAGAAAACCCAAAAGTAAACGTTTTTGGGTGGCATTCGATTGACTAGATTTATGGTACCGGAGGTGACCAAGTAGGCTCTGGCGGCGTGCTTCCTGAAGATGACGATTTCGATAAGAACATCGATCTTTATCGCGCTCTCAATAATTACAATATCTCATATAACAAAGATTTATATGATATGTATTACCGTTATTTTAAGCCGTTCAATTTGGGACGCAGTTTGAAAAACGGGAGCATTAATGATGCACAAAAACTCGTTGAGCCAGACATTGACGACAAAAATTATTATTCGGACGCTTTGCTTAACGAGGCAAAAGCATATTCGGATACGGCTATCATGGTCATTTCAAGACTATGCGGAGAAGGCGGTGGCAACCCCTCTTATCAGCCTAAAAACGGCCCTACTGGCGAGAGCAAAGATGAATCACGTCATTACCTTGAGATTTCTAATGAAGAAGAAAAGCTTCTTACCTACCTTGGCAAAAACTTTGACAAGGTCGTTGTTTTAATCAATAACTGCAACCAAATGGAACTTGGTAAGATTGAAACCATCGAAGGTGTCGATGCCTGCATGTATGTTGGCTATACCGGAACGCGTGGCGCGGTTTCTATTCCTAAGCTTTTATATGGTGAAGCCTCCCCTTCTGGGCGACTCGTCGATACTTTTGCTTATGATTTATACACCAATCCTTCTACGATTTATAACGAGCCTGTTTGGGGAAATAGCGAAAGAGGCGAAGCGAGTTATATGGACAAAGTCGCCGGTATCTATATCGGTTATAAGTGGTATGAAACCGCTGACGCGATGGGCCTTTGGAGTGCTGAAAACGGCTATGAAAAAGGATACGAGGGAGTCGTGCAATATCCTTTTGGATATGGTTTATCTTACACAACTTTCGATTGGACGGTCGATGGCATACAAGTGGATGGGCAAACCTACTCAGAAAACGCCCCAATCAAAAAAGACTCCAAAATCGATTTTACCGTAACCGTTAAAAATACTGGTAGTGTCGCCGGAAGAGATGTGGTCGAAATTTTCGGCACAGCTCCTTATATCACGGGAGGAATCGAAAAGAGCGCGGTTGAACTTGTTAATTATGGCAAGACGAACGTAATCGAACCAAATGCAAGCGAAACCATCAAGATTACAGTCGATATGTATGATATCGCTTCTTACGATTGCTATGACAAAAATAACGATGGGCACAAAGGCTATGAGCTAGACGCTGGCAATTATTCGTTCAAGCTTATGAAGAATAGCCACGAAATCAATAAGGTTACTTTTAATGGCAGTCAAATTGACGGAAAGTTCGATTTTAATCTCGCTTCAACTGAGCATATCGATAACGATCCAGTGACAGGGCAAACCGTGAAGAACCTCTTCACTGGCGAAGATGCGATAGATATCGTCCCAATCGATGATACAACCGCAGACTTTACCCCTGATACACCATGGCTCACACGTGAGCATTTCTCTACTCCAAGCGAACTTACCGAGTATAGAAAGAAAGAAAGACGCGCTGAGAACCCCCTTCTTAATGGATATGACAAATTATCTTCCGAAAGATGGGTTGAATGGGATAATGCAACGACCGATAAATTCGGTAACCCCGTGAATCAAGAAAAGCCTACTTGGGGTGCAAGCGGCAATAAAAAATTAGCCGAAAACGGCGTTATTACAGAGCTCGGTCAAAAATTAGGGGCAGATTATGACGCTGCCGAATGGAATGAAGTTCTCAATCAAGTAACATTCCAAGAAGCTCTCGATGTAATGAATCGTTATTATGGCTCGAAACCGATTAATTCGGTTGGTAAGCCAGCCCTTAGCGATCTTGATGGACCAACTCAAGTCAGAGGTTATAGTACTGCTCCTCGTGGCACGGGTTACCCATCAATGGTGATTATGGCTCAGACCTGGAACCAAGGACTTGCTTATGAATATGGACAATCTTTCGGAAACGATATGAAGGCTGTTGGCGTAGTTGGCTTATGGGGATTTGCTTGCGATTTGCATTCTGATCCATTCTTCGGAAGAAATAACGAATCGCCTTCTGAAGATCCTTTCCTTGCTGGCACTGTTATGGCAAAAGCCGTAAGCGGCGTGAATACTCGCGGAAGATACACCTTCTTAAAGCACTTTGCCGTTTATAATGCGTATTGCGAGCGAACTTATATGAGCGAACAAACGCTTAGAGAAACGAATTTAAAAGCGTTCAGAAAGGCTTTCGTTGATGGCGGATCACTTGGCGCCATGACGAGTTATCAATCTGTTGGTGCGGAAAACTCCAACTATTCAGAAGCGTTAATAACCGGTGTTCTTCGTAAAGAATGGCAGTTTAAAGGTGCGGTGACGACTGATGCAATCTCTGGCTCAGATTACCAATTTGAAGGGCTTGTTCGCTGTGGCGGAAACTTCGGAATGAACGTTTCTCTCGGCACGGCCCCAACCATGAAAGGCAACCTCAAATACTCGGAAAGCGAAACAACTGGAAGAATGCAAAATCGCATGAGAGATGCGGTTCATCAAATTCTCTACACCTGGCTTCATGCCGATTATAACGAACGATATTATCAGGCAAATGGCAAAGAGAATAGCACTTATATCTCTTCCACTTCGATTAACTCTTGGGTTTGGTGGAAACCTTTCCTTGTCTCGGTTGATGTAGTCGCTGGTTGCGCGCTTGCTTACTGGATGGTTTGCGCAACGCTTGGTTTCGTGAAACGCAAAAAGGAGGAAAACGCGTAATGAAAAAGCATTCTAAATCTTTCTGGATTAAGCTCATTAGCGGCACCGCTCTTGGCGTTGCTGCAATGGTCACCACGCTTTCTGTTATGCTTCCATCTTACTTGGAATATAAAAACTATTACAATATCGCTATGGCCGATAAAGCGGAAAAAGAACGTTTAAGTAAACTTCCGCTTGAATTCCTCGGTATTTCGGCAGAATTGGATCAAAACGTCAAATACTGGGATAACGATACCGCTGAACCACAAAATAGCGATTTTATCGTAAGAGCTAATTTCACTGAAAAAGGCAAAGATTTCTCTAAGAGACTTTCTTCAAAAGAGTTTGAGATGACTGTGCCTTCTGATTTTGCTAAAAATGGCGGAACAATCGTTTTCAGTTACACCTATACGCCTGAAAAGAATAGCGACGATGAAAAAGATCCTGAGCCAATCACAAAGACGACGGAACTCACATTGACGCTCGTTACTCCAGACGAAACGGTATTCAAATTGATGAAAGAACCTACCTTTACTGAAGCAGGGTACGCTGAGAATATTAAGGGAAGCAGGAAAGAACTTGAGCCTCTTGATATGGTTCATTACGATTACGTAGAAAAAGCTAGCAGTGGCTTGGGCATCTTTACTCATAAAGTCTCCGGCATTGTCGTTAAAGTAGCGATTACCGATTCTTTGAGCGTCTATAATGAAAGTGGCCAAAAATTCGATTACAACAACATCAATTGCCATTTTGCTCAAGATTTTGAAAACTTAGCGATTGTCTATACTAACGGAACGTTTGTTTTTTCCAATGAAGGCGAAACGGTTTTAAATCTTGGTTCCATTGAAGGGGAGAAGACGGCAATCGAATTCAAAACTGGCGAATTCTCTTTGAAAGGTCAACTCAAGACAAAGAAAGTTCTTATTAAGTCCGCCGCAAAAATTCATCTAAATGGTTACATCAGATGCGATGATATTCGCACTGAAAAAGATAGTGAATTAGTTGCAGAATGGACGGGTGGCAATTGCCTTATTCTTGGTGAAAATGGCTATGCGGAGCTATATGGCAAAGCAACATTCAATGGTCAAAATAGCGGTACGGCGGTCGAGCTAATTGGTGGCGCAAAACTTTTGTTAAGCCTTGATAGCCGAATCGTTATCACTAATTGCGACTGGTCTTTCGGAACGTTCTCTGCGAACAGTGACGGTCTTAAAGAAGGATATTTATTCTTCCCGAAAGGATATAGTTCAAAGGATGGTAGCATTTACGTTGGCGAAGTTTGCGTTTTAGATCTTAGCGGAATGACGCAAAAATGGTTCTGCAATATCAAAGCTGACGAAGCGACAGAATATGAAGTAACCAAGGCCCCTGGTATCGATAACACTGGAACCGCACGTCGCTTAGACGGAAGTGAAATCACGTTGCCTGCTCTCAATTTTAGCGATTATGCGACAAGCATCAGTGGAAAGATATTATTCTTCAAGCACAATGACACTGGCATTAGGGCCGAAGTATCTTTAGAGAATGCCAATAACTTAAAAGTGGATGGGCTTACGGTTAATTATGATGCCGAAACAGGTTATGTATTTACGGTTGATAAAGACAGAGAAATTAATATTTCTGGCACTCTTTCGACGAGTAATTTCGATTCCATGACCATCGCTGGGGAAGGTTTGCTTTCCATAGCTGGAGAAGTGGCCGTAGATCCAGGCAAATCGCTAACGGTTAATAGCGGAAGTGCTCTCAAGGTAACTGGTACGACGGGAGATGCAATCAACGTATTTGGAGATGGGAGACTAAACTTGTTTGGCAAAGTAGATGTAATATCGGCAGATGGAAAAACCGGAATTAATTTGCATAGTGAAAATTCCGCTATCTATCTACAAAATACGAGTAAAGTCACTGCTACGGGCGGTGCGTGCACGATAGCCCATTGGGACAATGACATGCACGCTAAAGTGTATTATCCGTCAGATGCCGTTTATAACGAAAGCGAGAAAAAGATAGTTTCTCAAGATGGTAATACATTGCTTTCTTACGATAGTTCTCTTAAAGTCGACTTTGTTCAAAATAATTGAGTAACTATCGCAATTTAAATTTTGCGCTTACGAGCGAATCGGAAAACCGGTTTGCCCGTTTTTTGATTCTAGTGACCAATTTATTATTAGCAAACGCAATAAACAATAGAACACTATCGATTTATTGACGATTATCTTCATTGCTATCGCGATATAGACAAAAATGAATGTGATTTAATAATAGATATGTCGTAAACGTCGTTAACTAACACCATCGACTAAATGATTAGTTAAAAGTATGCTCCAATCATGGCAATGAAAGGAGCTTTTTATGGCTAAAAAATTTTTTACGGATTTCAAGCGAATGGAATACGTTAAGAAGTTCAGAACATCTGGCTTATCTCTACGCAGATTCGCGATGATGCATGGGGTCAACAGGTAGACGCTAAGGGATTGGGTCAATGCATATCAGGATCTTGAGTTTTTGTAAAAGAAAATATGGAATCAGTAGTGACTAATAAAATTATTGGAATATACAAAGATAATAATGGAAATAGCTATGAGTCTAATGTTATTATTGTGACAAGTAAAACAGGCTCACATGTTTATCCAAGATTTCCTATCAAGATTGATGGAGGTAAGAAAAATGATTAAAAATATAGATGAATTATGGAATACTTTTATTAAAAAGCAAGACACTGTTTTTAAGATTACTACTAAGGAAAATATTGTGTTTATTGCCACAGTCTATACTTGGTTTGAAGTTGATAATGATGCTCCTGAAGCAAATTCAGATAGTTTAGATTTCTATCAAAATGTTTGCTTTTTAGTAAAAAAAGTTCTTTCTTCAAATTTAATTGATTCAGTTATAAAAGAAGGAGCTTATATAACATATAGTCAATTTGATTTTCCATCAAAAATAGAAGTTTACAAATAATCAAATATTTAAATGCTAAATGTCGCTTGTCATTTATATATCCATGATAGGCGACTTTTTAATTAGAATATGAGATTTGTTAGTTTGAGTATTATAGCAATTAAAAGTTGGATACTTAAAAATACGATAAAAAGGTTTTCATTTCGAACCTCCTTCCCGAAAAAATCAATATATCGTTTTATGATTACTTTAAGAACAATCTATGTATAATAAATCCAAGGATTTAATTTATATGAAAATAATCATTGTGGAAGACGAGCCTATATGGCAAGAGAAATTGAGAGAATATCTACTTAAGTTTTCTTTAGAATCAAAGATTGAGTGTAAGATTTCAATATACAATGATGGCGATAGTTTCCTCAAAGATTATAAAAAAGATGCTGATTTGATATTCATGGATATCGAGTTAGGTAAAAATAAAATAAATGGAATGGAAGTCAGTAAAAAATTGAGAGAGTTCGACAATAATGTTCTTCTCATTTTTGTCACCAATATGTCTCAATTTGCTGTTGAAGGTTATGAAGTCGATGCAATAGACTTCATAGTCAAACCATTGAATTATTATTCATTCAAGATGAAAATGGAAAAGGCTTGTAGGATTATTGGAAAAGAAGCATCTTCGAAGAACAAGATGATATCTGTTGAAAATGGAACCAAGAATATAATGTCGAGTGAAATCTTATATATCGAAGTCAGAAATCACAATCTCTTCTATCACACAAAAAGTGAAGAATACAAAGTAAGATCGACAATGAAAGAAGCTTCAAAGCTTTTAGAGGGATTACCTTTCTCCAAATGCAATAATTGTTACCTAGTAAACTTGAGTTATGTTAAAGAAATTGCTAAGGAAGATGTAATACTTAATAACGGCATTGCTTTAAAGATGCCTAGAACTAGAAGAAAGGAATTTATAGAAGACTTGGGTAACTATCTATCTGGAGCAAATAATTAATATGTTCTTCGGCACTATAAACATAATAAATTTGCAATTAGTAATAGAAACTTTCATCGCTTCTATTCTCTTTGCACTTCCTGTTTTCAATAAAAGAAAGTATTTTGTTGCCTATGCAATCATCTTTGGATTGATAGGATGTACAATCGGTTATTTCTTTCCTGCTCTATATTATGTTGGCAATATTCCTTTAACAATCTTCTATTGGTCTTTCATGTATATATTTTTAATGGTTTTATCATTTGGATACAGCCTTATTTGTTTTAAGATGAAACCATTGAATGCAGTTCTCATATCTGTAGCTTCATACTTGATTCATCACATTAATAACATGAGTGCTGATACGATCAATCAAGCTATTTCTCTTTATGGAAACCTAAATGAAACAGCATATGAAATATTGAAATGGTCAATATGTATCATCGTCTTGTTCATCGTATATTTCCTATTCTTCCTCTACTATTTCAAACAAAAGAAAGAGAATCTATCTTTAATCTACGATAGCAAACAAATCACTTTCTTTTCGACAGTTGTCGTATCTTGCACGATTATAATCTCCTCATCCTTTAGAATAATTTATTTTCAAAATGATATCAAAGCATTATTCTTAGTAAGCTGCATTTCTAATCTAGCAACTTGCATCATCTTGGCTTTTTTCTTCTTTTCAATTCTAAGGCACAATAAAATTCAGCACGAATTAGAGATAGAGAAAAGATTATTCGACGAAAGTAAAAAACAATATGAATTGTCAAAAGAGAACATTGATTCCTTAAATATAAAATTTCATGATTTAAAATATAGAGTCCAAATGCTATCACAAAATCAAAAGATTGAAGAATCGGATTTGAAAGACATATATCAAGGATTAGACGTTTATGAATCAGTAGTCAAAACAGGTAACAAACCTTTAGATGTAGTACTAACTGAATATTCACTCCGTTGTGAAAACAATGATATCCATTTTACTTCGATAGCCGATGGAAAGGCATTGAATTTCATGTCTCCATACGATATTTATTCCCTTTTTGGAAATGCTATCACAAATGCTATCGAAGCAGTAACAAAGATTGAAGACAAAGAGAAGAGAAACATATCTTTGGTTATGAAGAAAAAAGGAAATATATTGACTATAGAATTAGAGAACTATTATTTAGCCAATACTATTAAGTCTAGTAACGGAGTATTCAAAACATCTAAAAATGATGATTTTAACCATGGATACGGAATAAAAAGTATGGAAAACATAGTTAAAAAATATGAAGGATCAATCAACATTTGGCCTGACGGCGAGATATTCCATCTAACCATAACATTCAAAACTCCGATGTAAAATCACGCCTATTTCAAAACAAATCACGCCCTTTTGTTGTGAAAGGGCTTTTTCTGTTGCAAAATTAGGCCATACCCGTGTGAAAGGGTATTCACACTGAATAAAAATTCAGTTGGACAACCATTAGGAGGTAAAAATGTCCAAAAAGAAAAAGATGTCGAATGGAAAGTTCCTAGGAATCTGGGTACCTTTCCTCGTATTATCAGGTGCTGTCATCATCACCGTCGAATGTGTAGCTCCTAGCTATGCCACTATCTTAGACACATACGCTGCTAGAATTTGGTCACCGTTAGGAAAAGGAGAAATGATCAAGACTCCTGCTAAAGGAAGTGAGAACTGGGACAGCAATTATTACAAGCAATCTTTCGCTAAAGGTGAAAAAGGTGAAGGAAGCAAAGAAGCTAATCAAAATGCCGAGTCCGTAGTTCAAAAAATTGCTGAAGAAGGAATGGTCCTTCTAAAGAACAAGGACAACTCCTTGCCTGTATCCACTTCTAACAAAATTGCCTTGTTAGGAAGAGGTGGAGTAGATCCTGTTTATGGAGGTAGCGGTTCTGGAAACGTCGATACCACTACATGTGCTACTCCTCGCTCCGGTCTTGAAAAAGCCGGATTCAAACTCGATGAAGGTGTATACAATTATTTTGCAGGTCAAGTCGGTAACTATGCAAGACAAAACATCGTCATGGATAACTATAATGGTTCAACATTCTTCATCGGAGAAGTTGATCCTACCGATTATAATGATGGAAGCAAATTCACTATTGACGCCAATGAAACTGCTGTTGTTTTCATTTCACGCTGTGGTGGTGAAGGTCTCGACCTCTCCACAAATTTAAAGAGAGATGCCCAAACAGCCGCTAGCCAAGCTGTCTTAAATGGTAGTGATGCAAAGGCTACAAACGCCCAAAAAGAAGTCAATAACTATGTTGATGGTCAACACGAACTCGAACTTTCTTCCGAAGAGAAAGGAATGCTTGAATTCGCTAAGAGAAATTACAACAAAGTCGTCGTTGTATTGAACGAATCCACAACAATGGAAGTCGGTGATCTCAAGGATGATAATGATATCGATGGAATTATTTGGGCTGGAAGCCCTGGATCTACGGGATTCAACGCTTTAGGAGAAATCCTTGCCGGTACAGTCAATCCTAGTGGAAAAACACCTGATCTTTACTCCAGAGACTTCACCAAGGATCCTACTTTCCAAAACTTTGCTATAAATGGAGAGAACACCTACACTGGAGTCACTGAGATTTCAGGCGGTGTCAATGGCTCCAAGAGTGCTCATTTTGTCGAATACGAAGAAGGAGTCTATGTCGGATATAGATATTATGAGACACGCTTCGGATCAGATGAGGCATCATATAATGCAAATGTCGCATATCCTTTCGGTTATGGATTGAGCTACACTACATTCTCTAAGGAATTGGTGAGCAGCGAAGTAACCAACAATGATGTGACTATGACCGTCAAGGTTACCAACACTGGTAATGTTGCCGGAAAAGAAGTTGTACAACTTTACTACACCGCTCCTTATATCAATGGAAGCATCGAGAAATCATCTACTGTCTTAGGTGACTTTGCCAAGACTAAAATGTTAAATCCTGGTGAATCAGATACTGTTTCCATCACTATCGCTAAAGAAGATATGGCTAGCTATGACTACAACGACAAGGACAACGATAAGTTCAAAGGTTACGAACTCGAAAAAGGTACTTATTATGTCCAAATCAAAGATGATAGCCATACTGTTTCCAAAGATAGCAAAGGAAACGAATTATCAGTTAATTTCACTATCAACGATACAATTCATCTTTCCAAAAAGAGCGATGACCAAAAAGACATCACCAACAAGTTCGATAATATTTCCGATATGTTCAAATCGACCAAGACAGATGGTTATGGATTCTTGATGTCTAGATCAAACTTTGAAACAACCTTCCCAACCAAAGCTACTGCAGCTGACACAAAAGCTGATTCTATCACTGTCGATGGAAAGACCGTTGCTGATGGACTCAAGCCTTATGAGAACGTAAACAATGATGCAGATGTCCAACCTACAGTTGGTGCCAACAATGGCTTAAAGCTCATCGACTTAAGAGGTCTAGACTATGATGATGAGGCATACTCCAAGATTCTTGATCAATTAACCGACGATGACTACGACAATGCTGGTAAATATTTAGTCAATGGTGCTTACAACACACCTGCAATGGAATCCATCAATAAGCCTGCAACAGAGGACCATGATGGACCTCAAGGATTCTCATCATTGATGGGTAAATACAAATACGCTACCGCTTATATGTCTGAGCCTCTCTTAGCTTCAACCTTCAATAAAGATTTAGCTAAGGAAATGGGAACTGCCATCGGTGAAGAAGCCTTGGCTATGAATCCTACCTTCTCTGGATGGTACGGACCTGCTATGAACACACATAGATCTCCTTTTGCCGGACGTAACTTCGAATACTATTCCGAAGATGGAGTTCTCGCTGGAAAGCTTGCTGCCAATGTTGTGAGTGGTGCTGCTGATAAAGGTCTTTATGCCTACATCAAGCACTTTGCTTTGAATGATCAAGAGACATTCAGAACTGAAGCTTTATGTACATGGGCTGATGAGCAAACAATCAGAGAAATCTACTTGAAGCCTTTTGAAATAGTCGTCAAAGAAGCTAAGACTACTATCGACTACATCTCCGACGAGAATGGAACACATTCACAAAAGGAAATGAATGCTTGTACAGCCGTTATGTCTTCCTTCAACAGAATCGGAACTACTTGGTCAGGTGGAAACAAAGCCCTTATGACAGACGTACTCAGAAACGAGTGGGGATTTAGAGGATTCGCTATATCTGATTTCAACTTGTATGATTATATGAACACCGATCAAGGTATGAGAGCTGGAACCGATATGCAGTTGACTTGGTTAGCTAGCGATACAATGCCATTCGGAAGACCTAACTATTCCGATACAAAGAGTGGAACTGCTCGTCAGGCTATCAGAACTGCTTATCACAACGTTTTCTATACAATCGCTAACTCCAACGCTATGCAAGGAGTCGCTCCTGGAACCATCATCACTTATAAGCCCAGTGGATGGAGAGTAGCATTCTGGATCTTAGACGCTGTACTTGGAACATTCTTAGTTTGTGGAACTGCTTGGGTTGTCTACAGAACCATCAAATTCAATTCAAAGCCTAAGAACGAAGAATCAACTCAAAACTAATTCGTAGATATGAAAATAAGGTTTGGTTAAATCCAAACCTTATTTTTTTATTCAATAGTTTCTATTAATTAAAGGTTTCCCAATCCGATTAACTTTCCAACCCCAGCCGTGACAAAAGATCCAGGTCTTTTTTGTTCATGGAGCAAAGCTTCCATGTCGACGCTTTTTCATCCTCGCTTGTCTTGATGCAGTCGTCGAGACGCGTCATTACATCCTGGAAGGTGAAATCCTTGAACAGTCCTTTTTCCTGTATTCTGTTCTTCATCCTGCAGACCATGATTTCCGAAAGGTAGTTGACGAATTCGCTTCCTATCGTGGAATAGTTGTCGTGTTCCCTCGTCGTGTTGAGGGAAAGGATTCCCTTGTACATCCTGAATACGATTTCTATCTCCCATCTCGTCCTGTAGTATTCATAGACGTCCCTTATGTCCAGATCCATATTGGAAACGAAGCATATCGTTCCGAACGTCATTTTCTTTTCACTGTATTTCAGGCCGTCGAAATCGTCCGGCTTTTTCCCGCTGACATAATCGCTTTCCTCCTTCGCGGCTCTTCTCAGGTCTTTGAAAAGATAGTAATAGAAGCCGTCGTCCCTGTCTTTCCGCTTCGAGCAAAGAAGGACTCCCTCTTCTGTCTTCAAAGGAGAAAGAACGGAAAAAAGGCCAAGTTCATTCTGCTTCTTCGAATTCCTTCTTATCGGATGGAGGAAGCCTACCTTCCCGTCCTTGAACTGTTCTCTTGCCTTCTCCAGCGGAATGCCCTTGTCGGAGATCTCGATTCCTCCTTCTATGCTGAATTCTTCGATGAAATCCTTGATGTTGACGGCATCGGAAAGGTTTCCCGGATAGACCTTCACGGCAAGCGGCTCTTTCTTCCCGGCATCGATTGCGGCAAGGATCGACATGTCTTTCGTCCCTTTTATTCTGCCTTTATAGGAAAAGCCGGAAAAGGAATCCACCCTGGAATTGTCGTTTTTCAGCATTCCGTCGATCAGTATCTTCGTTTCCTCGCTGACCGTGTCCTTGATTCTGTTCTTCATGAATCCGACAAGAAGGTCATAGCTTTTGCCGAGATTGGAAAGAAGAGCGGAGAGAGAATTCTTGCTGACCGCACAGCCGGGAAGGAAAACCTTCGCATAGCTTTTCTCATACCTGTCCTGGATCTGATAGTCTTTGACATTTCCAAACGCCGCTCTGATCAGGGCGAGATTGTAGATGTTCATCGCATCCTTCGCATTGAATGTCTTCTTCAGCGAGTCCAGCAGATTCTTTCCGACCGAATGGGCAAAGGCTACGCTTCCATAGCGGAGAAGATGTATTTCGCATGTCGAGATTCGTTTCTTGTCGCCTGTCTTCTTTTCGACGTATCTTCCGTCGACTATGTGTCCGACGACAGGGCCGTTGACAGGGACCCTTCTTCCGCCGACGTTCTTGCATCCGATTCTCTTGATGACCATAAAGACGTTCGGATTCTTGGTGGCCTGCACAATCGTGTTGACGGGCCTTTGGATTTTCCTGATGGACTCTGGAACCATTCCCCCACCTCCAGTATAGTTAATTAAAGCACTAATATTATACTATACTTCAACAAAGAATCAAACAAAAGTGCATGAAAATCAGCAGGAAAAAGACGCTTTTCTTCCACAAAAAAAGACCTGAGCGACGTATTCTCAGGCCTTTGTCAGCAAAAGTATAGCTAATTAGGCTGTGAAACCTTTAATTAATATTAACTGAAGACGATTTATACGAAATTATTATCGAAATCTTAACCAAGTTGCTATCAACAAAATAGCATAATAAGGGGCTGTTGCAAAATCCTGATCCAAAATCAGGTGAGCAGCAGCCTCTTTTTT
>OLPR01001878.1_pt1 | contig 16487 bp, 8 predicted proteins | sample 1672761 | NCBI WGS metagenome assembly OLPR01 (sample SAMEA3136721, study PRJEB25190) | human gut metagenome | biome: human gut; feature: human-associated habitat; material: faeces | place: Austria | collected 2013 | reverse complement strand
GATAGCTCGGCAACTGATTGCTGGGACAATCCGATCACCGCGAAGCCGACCTGCATCTACCTGGAGCGAGACATCAGCTCCCGTCTGAACAGATATGCGAAGGACGAGGAGATAACCGCTGTCTGGTTCTGGTACGAGTGCATCGGCACAGGCAGCTACCTGATCTACATCGGGTACGCATAAGCATCAACAAATCAACACACCGAAATGAGCATCGTGGAAGCACGGTGCTTTTTTCATGCCTTGAAGGAGGACAGAACGAATGAAGAAGATTCTCAAAAGAGGAATGTCGGGGCTGCTTGCAGTCCTTATGGCATTCACCGCGCTTGTGGGCTTTGGCACGACTACGGCCTTCGCCGCAAGCGAAACAGCGGAGTCCTATATGATTTCCTTCCCCCGTGACGGGGACGCTGCTCAGATTTACTCCGAGGACGCATGGGGACACTCCGCGAAAAACTATATGAACGGCTGGGCAACAGGCTCCAGCAACTATACTACCCTGCACTGCATGAATTCCTTTGACGGGAAGGTGTGCTACTGCATCGAGCCCGGCCTTTCCCGAAATGTCGGCGATACCTATCACGGCTTCGGTGAGGATTTCTGGGATAACTATCCCAGCCAGTACAACAACACCATCGAGCCGGACGATATTAAGCTGCTGCTGGGCCGTATCATGCAGTATGGCTATCAGGGCAACCTTTCCACCTCGTGGAGATCGCAGAACGATTCCGACGCGGATAAGCTGGCCCACGCCTTCGCTACCCAGCTGCTCGTTTGGGAAACGGTTGTGGGCGAGCGCGATGCGGACTTTGACCATGTGAGCACCGGCGGCTATGACGAGATCCTGTCGCTGGTTTCCCCAAATCATCCGCTGTATAGCCGAATCATGGACTATTACGACAGCATCGAGTCCAGCGTGCAGAGCCACGCCGTTTGCCCGAGCTTTATGAGCAGAAGCAGCGGCGGCGCAAAGACCATCGAGCTTGCGTGGGACGGCAGTCAGTACATTGCCGAGCTCACGGATACCAACCGCGTGCTGTCACAGTTTACCTTCTCTGCCAGTGAGACGGGCTTTCATTTCAGCGTGTCGGGCAACACGCTCACTATCACCACCGATACGGCTCCCAGCGGCAATGTGACGATCTCCGCAAGTCGAAGCGCTTCCCGCTGCGGCGTTCTTGTTTGGACGGACTATAAGTACGGCCCCAACGGCGGCGTTCAGGATACCATCACCTATACGGCCTCCGTCAGCGACCCCGTAAAAGCGTTTGTCAAGCTGAAGGTCAGCTATGGAGGCGCTAAAATTATCAAGACCAGCGAGGACGGCAAGGTGGACGGCATTACCTTCACCATCACCGGCGAGGGCGTCAATCAGACCGTTACCACCGACCGGAACGGTGAAATTTGCATCGACAATCTGATGCCCGGCATTTATACCGTCACTGAGCAGAGCTATGACAAGTATGTACCCCAGGAAAGCCACCGTGTTACCGTGCTTGCCGGGCAGACGGCGACGGTTTCCTTTAACAATGTGCTCCGCCGCGGCGAGTTGACCGTGACCAAGACCTCCGAGGACGGACTGAACCAGGGGGTGAAGTTCCACCTTTTTGGAACCTCTTTCAGCGGTCTGCCCGTGGATGAATTTGCTGTTACCGATGAAAACGGTGTGGCGGCTTTCAAGGATGTGCTTATCGGCACCGGCTACACGCTGGAGGAGATGGACGCCGCCATTCGCTATGTGATTCCCGACAGTCAGAGCGCCGCAGTGGAATGGAACAGTGTAACCAATAAGAGCTTTTCCAACATCCTCAAGAAATTCAATGTCACTGTCACTAAGAGTGACTGTGAGGTCGGAACGGCGCAGGGCGACGCTTCGCTTGCCGGTGCCGCCTACGGCATTTATAAGGGCGATCAGCTTGTGGATACCTACTACACCGACGAGAACGGCCAGTTCACCACCGGCTATTATGTCTGCGGCGACGACTGGACGATTCGTGAGATCAGCCCCTCCGAGGGCTATCTTCTGGACAGCACCGTTTATCCTGTCGGTGCAGAGGCGGCCAATTACACCGTTGAGCTGAACGCTGCGCCTGCTGTGGCTGTTGCCGAGCAGGTGCAGAAGGGTAATATCGCCATCATCAAGCACTCGGATAACGGCGATACGCAGATCGAAACTCCCGAGGAGGGTGCAGTATTCGCCGTCTATCTGAAATCTGCCGGCAGCTATGAGGCGGCAAAGGATACGGAGCGGGACTACCTGACCTGCGATGAAAACGGCTTTGCCCAAAGCAAGGATCTGCCCTACGGCGTGTATACCGTGCATCAGGTCTCCGGCTGGGAGGGCCGTGAGCTGATGAGCGACTTTGATGTGTTTATTGCCAAGGACGGTGAGACCTACCGCTACCTTATCAACAATGCCAACTTCGAGTCCTTTATTAAGGTCATCAAGGTGGACGCAGAGACCGGCAATACCATTCCCTATGCGGGAGCAGGTTTCCAAATCTTTCGCCCGGAGGGCTCCAAGGTGGAAATGACCTTTACCTATCCGGAGGTTACCACCATCGACACCTTCTACACCAATGACGCCGGCATGCTCATCACGCCGGAGAAGCTGGAGTTTGGCAAGGGCTACTCCCTCAAGGAGGTCTCCGCTCCTTACGGCTATGTGCTCAGTCATGAGGCGGTCAAGTTCGATGTGACCGAAGAGAATTCCACCGAGGAAAGCGGCGTGACAATCGTTGCAGTGAAGCTGGGCAACTACGCGCAGAAGGGCATCATCAAGATTTCCAAAACCGGCGAGGTGTTTGCCTCTGTTGCGGCGGCGGACGGGGTCTATCAGCCGGTCTATACGGTGCAGGGTCTTGCAGGAGCAACCTATGAGATCAAGGCAGCGGAGGACATCTACACCCCGGATGGTGCGCTGCGCTGTAGTGCCGGCGAGGTGGTGGATACGGTGACCACCGGCGCAGATGGCATGGCGGAGAGCAAGCCGCTGTATCTGGGAAAATACGAAATCACTGAGATGAAAGCCCCCGATGGCATGGTCGTAAACAAGGACGCCCATACCGCAGAACTTGTCTACGCCGGCCAGGAAATCGAGATCACCGAAACCGCTGCCAGCTTCTGCAATGACAGACAGAAGGCGCGGATTTCTCTTTCCAAGGTGCTGGAGCAGAGCAAGCAGTTCGGTATCGGTATGAATAACGAGCTTTCCGCCGTGACCTTCGGCTTCTATGCCGCCGAGGAGCTTACCGCAGCAGACGGCTCCGTCATTCCTGTGGACGGTCTCATCGAGATCATGTCCCTTGATGAAAACGGAAAGGCTGTGCTCAAGAGCGATGTTCCCTTCGGCAGCTACTATGTCAAGGAAATCAGCACCGACAGCCACTACATCCTCTCCGATGAGAAGTATCCTGTGATCTTTGCCTATGCCGGTCAGGAAATCCCCGTTGTGGAGCTTGCCGTCAATGACGGAAAGAGCATTACCAACGCGATGATCTACGGAGAGATCCACGGCATGAAAAAGGATGAGGACGGCAAGGCGCTGGCCGGAGCTACCATCGGTCTGTTCCTTACTGACGGCACAGAGCCTGTCCTGACCACCGTTTCTGCAGAGGACGGCAGCTTCACCTTTGCGGACATCCCTTATGGCGAGTATGTGGTTCGTGAAATCGCTGCACCGGAGGGCTATGTGCTGGATGACACGCCTTATACTGTGAAGGTAGATCAGAACGGTGCTGTGATCGAGATCGAGATCACCAACAAGCGCATTCGCGGCAGCGTTCAGCTGACCAAGGTGGATAAAGACTATCCCGATCATCACCTGAGCGGCGCAGTCTTTGAGGTATACCGTGGCGGAAAGCTTGTGGGCCAGATGGAGGAGCTGTCCGACGGCGTCTACAAGCTGGATGATCTGCCCTACGGCGATTACACGCTGAAGGAAACCGAGGCCCCCAAGGGCTTCTTCCTTGATGAGAAAACCTATAGCTTCTCCATTAAGGAAGATGGTAAAACCGTCGTCGTGGAAAATGAGGCCGGAAAGGGCTTTGTCAACCAAGCACAGACCGGAGGCATTCGCATTGAAAAGACTTCGGATGACGGCGTGCTGAAGGGCTTTACCTTCCGTGTGGAGGGCTCGGATATCACCGGCAATGCCTTCAGCAAGGACTTTATGACCGATGAGAAGGGGCAGATTCACATTGAGGGGCTGCGCATCGGCGATTATGTGATCTCCGAGGTGTCCAACAAAGCCAACGAGAAGTATGAGCTTCCCGCAAATGTCACCGTAACCGTTCACGAAGGAAAGACGGTCGTTGCCAAGTTCCATAACAAGCTCAAGCCTGTTACGGATATCCCCAAAACCGGAGATACCACCAATATGCCTCTTTGGGCAGCACTTGCCGGTATCTCTGCAATCGGTGCAGGTGCGGCGGCTTTCTTTACCTTCCGAAAAAAGAAGGAGGTAGGCAAGCATGAGCGCTAAGGTCATCATCGGCATCGGTCTTGTGGTGTTTATTATCGCAGGGCTGATCGTTCTTCGCCTGAAGAACAGAAAGTAAAAACGCCAAGGGGCGGCATCCGCAAAAAGATGCCGCCCCATTTGCAAAAGGAGACGCTATGGAAGAGACAAGAAAAATCGGAGATTACTCCGTGAAGTATTCCATGTATATCGGGCACAAGGATATTGCTCTGGGCGAGAATCCCAACGCCGACAAGGATGAACGGTATATGTGCTGCTTTGTAGAGACCAACGCTATTTTTGAGCGCTATTCCGGGGTGCTGGTCAGCGACGATTTTGCGGAGATTGCAAAGGTGTTCGGACAGCGCGTAGCAGACGCAGCCGAGGAAATTATTCAGGAAAACGAAAGAGCCTGTCAGGAGGTCGGCATAAATGAGGAACTCATGGCAGAAAGCTGCTCGCCAGTTTCCTACAAAGATTCCATTGAGAACAAGGTGGTTGTCGTCAAGGGTAGCATTCTCCGGCCTGAGTTCCGCCACGCCAATCACCAGCTTATGCTGTGTACCGGCGGCTTCGGCGCGCAGGCCAATGCGCGAGGCCGTACCTGCTGCTGCATTTCTCTGTACGACGGGAGAAAGACCTCCTTTTACCGCACGGATTTTCTCGGCGTCATGGATGAAAAGAAGCTTCCCGAATGGGCGCAGAAGGGCTTGGAGAAAGCAAAAGAGATGCACGCGCAGGAAAAGAAACCGACGAAAGAAAGAGGTGACGCAAGATGATCGAGTATGAAAAAAGAGCAATGATCGAGGCGGAGGACAAATATACCTTTCGCCAGAGCACGCAGATTTCCATGCAAACCGGACTGATCGGCCACCTCCGGGCAGACATGGATACAGACGGCAACGGCTTTTTCAGCAGCTGGTTTGATTTCCGGGAGGAGCTGAAAACCGATGAGTTCAAGGCAGAGTTTGATGATGTAATCAACTCTCTGCGTGAGGAAGGCGACATTCTTCATAACCGCAGGGCGCTTGCCAAGTACTGCTATCGTACACCCCAAAGCCGTATGCAGGAGGAACCGGGCTACTATGGCGTTCGTGTGGATACCGAAAAATATGCCTATCTTCTGCGCCTGAACCCGGACAGAGGCGAATACAACCTGTACTGCTATTGCTATCGCCGGGATTGGCTCGATCAGCACCTGAAGGACGCAGAGAAAGGAATCCGTTTTATTGACAGCCATTACAAGGAGCTGTTTCGCATTCCGGATGGCGGCAAGGTGAAAATCCACTATTCGTGGAATGAAGACCAGATTCGCACCTGCCGCTATATCGACGATTACCATGTGGAGATCGGGAGCAACCTCTATCACATTTGCGAGTTTGCCGAGCGCATGGAATACGGCGGCCATACCTGCGAGCCGATTCGGGACAACCTGCCCGAGCAGTGCTACAGCGTCCTTTCCGGCAGCGACGAAATTATTATCATCAAGCGCGGTGAAAAGGGCTACTTCAAGACGGACATTCCCGTTACCGACAAGGACGAAGCCTGGAGCATCGTGAATGAGTATAATGCAAAGCTCGGCGTCAGCCGAGCGCAGGAAGAAGCGATGAAGGCCGGCTCTATGTTCGGCTTTCAGGTGCCCGCCGCAGACCCGAGAAATTATGACGCAGACGGAAAGCCCGTGATGCCGAAGGACAGAGGTGATGCACGATGAGTAAGGACGATTATCGTATCTGGTCCAATGCCGACCTTGACTATGAGGAGTGGAAAGATTGGATGGAGGAAGAATATCCGACGCTTTCCGATGACGAGCGCGTCGCCATGATGTATGAGGAAAACGGGCACTACCTTGAGGACGAACGGCTCAATCTGGACATCCAGCTTTCGCAGCCGATACTGGTTGTGGGCGATCTGGGGCTCTGGAATGGCAGGAGCATGGGATATAAGGAAATTCCAAGCGGCAATATCCGCGATTGTCTTTACTCTGATTACGATTACACCACATGGTATGTGGACCGAAACGGAGATTTTCGGTGCGATGATACCCACCATGACGGTACGAATCATTATCTCTATCGGGTGTATAAGGACAATATTTCGGAGGCGCAAAAGGACCGGCTCAAAGAAAAAATCTACAACGGCACAGCCACAAGGGCAGATATTGCCCGTGTCACCCGCAGGCTTGGCGATGAAATCGGAAAAGTGTACGGCTGGAGCTTTCCAACCCGGCAGAGAGAGCGAGGTGAGGCACGATGAACCATGCACTGCCGGGCGAAAGCTACATAGCCAGACTGGACTATTTGGCTTTCAACGGAAAAGTATGCAGCAGCGTTGAGTACAGCGATGAGCAGCGCTTCCTGGAAGACCTGAAGGAGTCGCTCTATCACGGAGAGCCGCTGTGCGTCGTTCTGTACCGAGACCGGAACGGCAAGACGATTTCCCGTGCGTTCCTGAACGACCTGGATACACTGCCCAAGGGGCTTTCCGTAGAGGACGATCCTCATAGAAAGCTTCCGGCAATGGCCCCAAAGAAAAAAGAACACGAACCTGCGAGATAAGGAGAAGCTATGGATAAGAAGAAAGCCATCTGCGAGTATCTCCGTAAAAATCATATTGGCAAAGAAAATGCCATCCACAGCAAGGAGCTTGAAAAGCTGTTTCTGCTTGACGGACGAAATATTCGCCGCAAGATCAGCGCCTTGCGACAGGATGGCTTTCCTATTTGCAGCGATGAAACGGGCTACTATTACGCAGATAACCAGAAAGAGATCAATACCACCGTCTGCCGGCTGAATGAGCTTGTGACGAAGGTATCCAACGCCAGAACCGGGCTTTTATTTGCATCGATCCTCGGAGAGAATGCGCAGACCGTTGAGGTCACGATCAAAGTAAGATAAGGAGGGAGTTCCCATGCCGAGCAAATACAGAATCATTTTGGAGATGGCGTCCCAGACTGCCAGGGATATCGCCTCCAATGCCGACCGATATACCGATTTTCTGATTACGGCGGCAAACAACTACAAGTACAGCTTTAAGGAGCAACTGCTCATCCATGCGCAGAAGCCGGATGCAACGGCGTGTGCGGAAATCGACACATGGAATAAACTCGGCAGATGGGTAAACAAGGGCACGAAAGGCATTGCCCTACTGATCGACAGAGATGTTCCCTACAAGCTGAGACATGTCTTTGATATCTCCGACACCAACAGCCGTGCCGGAAGGAACATCACCCTTTGGCAGATGAAGCCGGAGTACGAATATGCGGTATCGGAAAGCCTTCAGGCCAGCTTCGGCGATGTGGAGGAACCGCGAGATTTCCCGCACCTTCTCATGGATATTTCCGGTTATGCCGTGGAGGATAATCTTTCAGATTATCTCATGGAGCTGAACGCTGTCAAAGCCGGCAGCTTTCTGGAGGAGCTGGATGACACAAGCCTTGAGGCGTGGCTGAAAACCACACTGAAAAGCAGCGTCGCTTTTATGGCGCTCTCCCGTGCAGGTTATGAGCCGAGGCAGTATTTTGATCGGGAGGATTTCAGCCACCTCTTTGACTTCAACACCGTGGAGGTTATCTCCGTGCTCGGTGCCGCAGTCAGCGATATTTCTGAGATGGTCATCCGTGAAATGGGCGAAACCGTCAAGGAGATGGAGAAGGAGGAAAAGCGGAAGATTCGCACATTTGCGCAGACCTGTCCTTCTGCGTATCATAAGAACCGAACAGAAAACAAGGAAAGGAGCAACGAATATGGAACTGACCTATACGATGCAGGGGGATTATCTGATTCCCGATCTGACCGTGCCGGAGAGCCCGAAGCTTGGGAAGTATGGAATGCTGCGGCGGACATTCCTCCGCGAGCACCGGGATGGGATCTACACCGGGATGCTGCTGAATGGAACACTGAACAGCCATCTGGAGGAGGTGGACCAGCAGGCGCAGAAGATGCTGGAGGACCTGACCGAGCAGATGAAGGCGCTGAACGGAGTGACGGAGCAACTGAAGGCAGCGGATCAGATGCGGTGGGTGCAGATGATGAACTCCATTCGCCACTCGGTGGAGGAAGTGATTCTGAACGACCTGATCTACGCGTAACGCTCCCCACAGTTGAACAGCAGCAGGAAATTATCGCAGAAGCGGAGGAAGAAAAGTCCTCCGCTTTTGCTATTTCTCAGGAGGACATCGATGCCATCCTGACACGGGGCAGCGGCATCCATCAGGGCAAATTCCGCATCTATGAGCAGTTTCTCAAACAGGATTCTTCCGAGAACAATATCGTCTTTTTGAAAAACGAATACGGCATCGGCGGCGCGTATCCTGCCGTTTCCGGCAGAAATCTCGATGAAAGCCACGACGCCAAGGGAATCAAAATCAGCAGAGGCAGAATCTCTCAGCCCGAAGCAGAATTGCTTTTGCGGTGGAATAAGGTCGAGAAGCGGATCGAGGAGCTGATTCGCGCCGACCGCTATCTGAGCCAAGCAGAAAAGGACAACTATCCTGCCTACCGGGAGCAGGCAGAAGCTCGGAGGAAACGAGGTGAAATCTCTGAGGAGTTCCGGTCGATTGTCTATGATTACAATGACTTTGTGACACAGCTTGGGGAAGAAAACAAAACACTGAATCTGTACTACCTCTCAAGCTGCTGGGGTGCGTTCAGCGTGGGCGATAAGAAAATGCACGCCCGTACAGCGGAGGGTGACTTCATCCTCCCCATGATGCGCGAGGCAATGAATGCGATCATTGCGGACAACACGCATCTAACTGCACGATGCGAAGCCATGCTGGAAGTGTTGAACAGCGATGTGGCAAAGTCCCTTGAGCCGACCTTTGATGAGCTGAACCCTCCACCGGAGCCCCGGAAGGAATACCGCTATCATCTCGGTGATACGATCTATATCGGTACGCAGGAATACGAGCTTTTGTCTTTTGATGAAAAGAAGGTAGTTCTCTTTGATATGCAGTTCCCGCTGTTTAACAAGGAGCTGCCTCGTGAGGAGTTCGATAACCGGCTCAAAGAAAATCCGCTGAATGACAGGCTACTGCAAGTCGTGGAAGAACCCCCTGTCGCAGACAATACGAAGGCGAGAATATCCCTTGACACCGGCAGCAACAAGGTCCACTGGATCTACTTCAATCCCGATGCAGATGCAGGCGGACAGTATGTTTCCGGTGACCTTGATTTCTCTGTTTTTAAAGAGCTTGTCGAGCAGTATGACATTGCCAGCCATCCGGAAAACGCCGCCGACTTCCGAAATGACCTTGAAGAAATGTCGGATCAGTTCCTTGCGGACATCAATACTCCGTTCTTCATGGAAGCTGAAAATGACTATGAGATGGACTGCGATTATATCGAGTTCACGCCGGAAAACCTCCTGAAGATTCACGAGGATATTCTGTCTTTTGAAGCAGACCGGGAAGCAGCGCGAGAGACTGACCGATATGAGGCGGAGTTTGGTGCGGACGGCACACGGGTATTCAGAGAAACGGAAGATTTGGCAAAAGACGATTCCGAAATTGAGAGCCTAACGGACGAAGAATTGGATGCTCTGCCCATCAGCACCGTCAAAGACGGCGAGGTCGTGACCTACCCCAATGCGGAGGCCTTGCTGGATGACCAGGAAGAAGCGCTCGCCCCGCCTCTACAAGTGAAAAGGCCTTCCAAGATCGCGCCTCATGTGCTGCACCCGGAGATCAACACCGAGTACCGAACCAACTTCCAAATCGAGAGCGATGATATCGGCGTGGGCACGCCGCTGGAACGGTTCTATCACAATATCCGTGCCATTCAGCTTCTGAATAAGCTGGATGCGGAAAGCCGGTTGGCGACACCCACCGAGCAGCGCGTGCTTGCCGACTATGTGGGCTGGGGCGGTCTATCCGAGTTCTTCAAGGAGGACAATCCCCATTATACCGAGCTGAAGAATGTGCTTTCCGATGAGGAATATGCGTCGGCAAGAGAATCCACGCTGACGGCCTTCTATACGCCGCCCGTGGTGATCAAGGCGGTGTACCGTGCCTTGGAGAATATGCACTTTCAGACCGGCAATGTGCTGGAGCCCTCCTGCGGCATCGGAAACTTTATGGGGCTTGTTCCCGAAAGCATGAATGACGCGAAATTCTACGGCGTGGAGCTTGACAGTATTTCCGGGCGAATTGCGCAGCAGCTTTATCAGAAAAACAGCATCGCGGTGCAGGGCTTTGAGAGTACAAATCTGCCCGACAGCTTCTTTGACGCTGCAATCGGCAATGTCCCCTTCGGGCAGTTCAAGGTGCCCGACAAGCGCTACGATAAGCACAACTTTCTCATTCACGACTATTTCTTCGCCCGCACTTTGGATAAGGTGAGACCCGGCGGCGTGATCGCCTTCATCACCTCAAAGGGTACGCTGGATAAGGAAAACCCCAATGTTCGAAAGTATATCGCGCAGAGAGCTGACCTCCTCGGCGCTATCCGGCTGCCGAATGATACCTTCAAGGCCGCTGCCGGCACGGAGGTCACATCGGACATTATCTTCCTCCAAAAGCGTGACCGATTGGTGGATATTGAGCCCGATTGGGTGCATCTGGCCACCGACGCCAATGGAATCCGGATGAACGCCTATTTTGTGGACAACCCTGAAATGGTGTTGGGCGACATGCAGATGGTCAGCGGGCCTCACGGCATGGAGTCCGCCTGTATTGCTTATGAAAGTGCAGAGCTTGGAGACCTTTTACAGGATGCCATCCAGAACATTCATGCCGAGATTACCGAATTTGAAATCGACGATCTTGAAGCGGAGGATGAGGACCTTTCTATCCCCGCTGACCCTGATGTGCGCAATTTCAGCTTCACAGTGGTGGACGGTAAAATCTATTACCGTGAAAACAGCCGCATGAATCCCGTGGATGTTTCTGCAACCGCCGAGAGCCGTATCAAAGGCATGATTGCCATCCGTGATTGTGTCCGGACGCTGATTGAGTACCAGACGGAGGACTATCCCGATGCCGATATCAAGGCAGAGCAGGAAAAACTCAATCGCCTCTATGATGATTTCAGCAAAAAATATGGGCTTATCAGCGCAAGAGCCAACAATTCGGCTTTCAATTCCGACAGCTCCTACTGCCTGCTTGCCTCGCTGGAGGTGCTGGATGATGAGGGCAACTTCCTCCGCAAGGCAGATATGTTCTCCAAACGAACCATCAAGCAGAAGGTAACGGTGCAGTCGGTTGACACGGCTTCCGAGGCCTATGCGCTGTCCCTTGCAGAAAAAGCAAGAATCGATATGCCGTATATGTCGCAGCTTACCGGTAAAACCGAGCAGGAGCTGTTCGAGGATTTGAAGGGTGTTATTTTCCTCAACCCCATGCACATAAGCGAAGAGGACGGCAAGCCGAAGTATCTCCCTGCCGATGAATATCTCTCCGGCAATGTCCGTGAAAAGCTCCGTTGGGCAAAGCAGAGTGCGGAACTCTACCCCGAGGATTACGGAGAGAATGTCCGTGCTCTTGAGGCGGTGCAGCCGGTTGACCTGACGGCAAGTGAAATTTCCGTAAGGTTGGGCGCAACATGGCTGCCTCCGGAAATCATCGAGGAGTTCATGTTTGAGCTGTTCAGCACCCCGCGCTACTGCCAATGGAACATCCATGTTCACTACGCACAGTACACCGGCGAATGGAATGTGGAGGGAAAATCCTATGACCGCAGCAATGTAAAAACCCACAACACCTACGGCACCGGCAGAGTTAATGGCTATAAGATCATGGAGGAAACCCTGAACCTCCGAGATGTAAGAATCTTCGACTACATCGAGGACGGAAACGGCAGGAAAACGGCTGTGCTCAACAAGAAAGAAACCGCCATCGCACAGGGCAAGCAGGAGCTTATTAAGCAGGCCTTTGCAGACTGGATATGGAGCGAACCGGAACGCCGGGAGCAGCTAACCAAGCTGTATAACGAGAAGTTCAACAGCATTCGCCCCCGTGAGTATGACGGCAGCCACCTGAATTTCGTGGGAATCAATCCGGAGATCACGCTGAGGCCGCATCAGGTCAATGCCATTGCCCATATCCTCTACGGCGGCAACACCCTGCTTGCGCATGTAGTTGGGGCTGGGAAGACCTTCGAGATGGTAGCGGCGGCCCAAGAGAGCAAACGGCTGGGCTTGTGTCAGAAAAGCCTGTTTGTGGTCCCCAATCATCTGACGGAACAATGGGCGAGCGAATACCTCCAGCTCTATCCCTCCGCCAATATTCTTGTCGCCACCAAGAAGGACTTTGAGACCAAGAACCGCAAGAAGTTCTGCGGGCGCATTGCCACCGGCGACTACGATGCGGTCATCATTGGGCACAGCCAATTTGAAAAGATCCCCATGTCCCTGGAACGACAGCGTGCCATCCTGCAGCAACAGCTGGATGAAGTGCTGGACGGCATTTCTGAATTGAAGAAAAACCGTGGGGATAATTTCTCCATCAAGCAGCTGGAGCGAACCAAGAAAACGGTCAAGCAGAAGCTGGACAAGCTCAACGATCAGTCCCGCAAGGATGATGTTGTGACCTTTGAAGAGCTGGGCGTTGACCGTATCTTCATCGATGAGGCGCATTACTATAAAAACCTCGCCGCATTTACAAAAATGCGGAATGTGGGCGGCATCAGCCAAACTGAGGCCATGAAGTCCAGCGACCTGTATATGAAGTGCCGGTATCTGGACGAACTGACCGGCGGCAGAGGCGTTGTGTTTGCCACCGGCACACCCATCTCCAACAGCATGGTGGAGATGTACACCATGCAGAAGTATCTCCAGTACGGAGCGCTGCGCAGGAATGACCTTCTCCACTTCGATGCCTGGGCCTCCACCTTCGGTGAGACGGTGACAGCCATCGAGCTCTCTCCGGAGGGCACGGGCTACCGCGCCAAAACGAGGTTTGCCAAGTTCTATAATCTACCGGAGCTCATGGCAATGTTCAAGGAGACCGCAGATATTCAAACGGCGGATATGCTCAAGCTCCCTGTGCCGGAGGCCCATTACCACAGCGCTGTTTTGAAGCCATCGGAAACGCAAAAGGAAATGGTGGCTTCTCTTTCAGAACGAGCCGAGCGTGTCCGCAATAAGATGGTGGATTCCAGTGTGGATAACATGCTCCTCATCACCAATGACGGCAGAAAGCTTGCCTTGGATCAGCGGCTCATGAACGATATGCTCCCCGACAGCGAGACAAGCAAGGTGGGCGCGTGTGCGGAGAATGTTTTTGATATTTGGCAGCGCACCGCCGATCGGAAATCGACACAGATGGTATTCTGTGACCTGTCTACGCCCCACGGCGACGGCAAGTTCAATGTGTACGATGATCTCCGAAACAAGCTGATTGCCAAGGGCGTTCCGGCAGAGGAAATCGCCTATATCCATACGGCAAACTCCGAGGCGCAAAAGAAAGAGCTGTTTGGCAAGGTGCGCTCCGGTCAGGTGCGTGTGCTCATCGGTTCCACGCAGAAAATGGGAGCCGGCACCAATGTGCAGACGAAGCTTGCGGCACTTCATCATTTGGATTGTCCGTGGCGACCGTCTGACCTGCAGCAGCGGGAAGGACGAATCATCCGCCAGGGCAACGAAAACAAGGAGGTCGATATTTACACCTATGTCACGGAGAACACCTTCGACAGCTACCTGTATCAGTTGGTGGAATCCAAGCAGATGGCTAAGAAGTATGATTGTCCCTTTGTGGATAATGAAATGCCTTATGGAAGAGTCCCTCAGGGACATCCGGTGATTGTGGATTATTTCTATCACGAGGAAATCCGAGGGACAGAAAATACAGGAAAAAGAAATCGTTAAACTCTCTACTCTATCCAAAACTACTATCCATTGCAAACAAGGCCCTTACAAGGCGTGGAATCATCGTGTCCACTTTTGAAAAAACAACTTCCGCAAAAATGTTCCTCATGTCTACTTTTGAAAAAGCAAATCAAAAATAAATATTTTTCGTGTCTACTTTTCTTGACTACTACAATATCATGAACGCATTTTCTGAGTTCGTTGTGAAAAGTGTGTATGCGCATCAAAAGTTCGCTGTAAAAAATGTAGATCAAATCCCAAAATTCATTGTATTTTTTGCGATTCGGTGGTATACTATATTTGCAGTATGAGATAGGGGGTGCAAGTATGTACCGAATCGCAATGGAAAAGCTACTGAAATGGAAAGAAAGCAAACGGCGGAAGCCGCTGATTATCGAGGGCGCACGGCAAGTCGGGAAAACCTGGCTGATGAAGGAATTCGGGAGGCTCTATTATACCGATACCGTATATATCAACTTCGATTCCAATTCCAGAATGGCTGAGCTGTTTGCCTCTGATTTGGATACAGAGCGCTTGATTATGGGGTTGGAGTTGTATTCCGGTCGAAAAATTGATCCCGACCACACCCTCCTGATTTTTGATGAGGTACAGGAAGTGCCAAGAGCGCTCAGCTCTCTCAAGTACTTTTACGAAAATACGCCGGAGTACCACATTGTATGCGCAGGCTCTCTGCTGGGCATTGCCCTGCACGAAGGCACTTCTTTCCCAGTGGGTAAAGTGGACTTTTTGAAGCTATTCCCGCTCTCTTTCAAGGAGTTTTTGATGGCCACCGGTAAGGAGCGTTTTGCAGAGTTGCTCAACAAGCAGGATTATCCGATGATCACGAGCTTTAAGCAGACCTACATTGATGCGCTCAAGCAGTATTATTTTGTAGGCGGTATGCCGGAAGCCGTGCAGAGCTTTGCGGAGAATAAGGATTTCAATGAAGTCCGTGAGATACAGAAAAGGATACTTGCCGCTTATGAGCAGGACTTTTCCAAACACGCACCGAATGAGATCGTTCCTAAGATCCGCATGCTTTGGAACAGCATCCCCTCGCAGTTGGCGAGAGAAAACAAGAAGTTCGTCTATGGCCTCGTTCGGGAAGGCGCACGAGCCAAGGACTATGAAACAGCTATTCTGTGGCTTTCCGACTGCGGACTGGTTCATAAGATCAGCCGAGTCAACGCTGGCGGAATTCCTCTGAAGGCCTATGAGGACTTGAAGGCGTTCAAGCTGTTCCTTGTGGATGTGGGACTGCTTGGGTGTATGGCAGGCCTTCGCCAGCGCACCCTGCTGGACGGAAACGACCTCTTTATTGAATTCAAAGGCGCCCTTACGGAGCAGTATGTTTGCCAGCAGCTGAAAACCATTGAGGATCTGGGCGTTTACTACTACACCAATGACAGAGGGTCCTGCGAAATTGACTTCATCGTGGATACGGGCGAGCAAGTGATTCCGGTAGAGGTAAAAGCTGAAATCAACCTCCGGGCAAAAAGCCTGAAAACCTATCAGGAGAAGTTCACACCCGAAATCGCCGTCCGTACTTCGATGGCAGATTTCAAAAAAGAAGACCGGCTTGTGAATTTGCCGCTGTATGCAGTAGAGCAGATTGCCAGTGCTGAAGAAATCCAGCATGAATTTGAAAGCAGAATAGACTAAATTCCAATTGGACGCACGAAAGAATGCTGTTTTTCTGAAAACAACAGTAAAAAATTAAACATAAGCCTTATATGTGAGCAACTCAGAATTTAGGGAGGAACACATGGAAGATTACACATATATCAAATTGAGGGAACACCCAGACTTGAAGCAGTCCGCCGCTGAGTGGTTCCATCATAAATGGGGCATTCCCACAGCAGCCTATCTTGACTGCATGAACGCCTATCTAAGCGGAGAAACAGAATACGGCTGGTACCTTTGTCTGGACGATGACAAGATAATTGGCGGAATGGGCGTTATTGAAAACGACTTTCATGACCGGAAAGACCTTACCCCGAATATCTGTGCGGTTTATACAGAAGAAGCCTACCGACGCAAGGGCATTGCAGGCAGGCTTCTCAATATGACCGTAAGAGATATGAAATCCATAGGAATTACCCCAATTTATCTGGTGACGGACCATACCGCCTTCTATGAAAGATACGGTTGGGAGTTTTTGTGCATGGTACAGGGCGATGGTGAACCCAATATGACCAGAATGTATATTCACCGATAACGGAAT
>OLPR01001874.1_pt1 | contig 16498 bp, 13 predicted proteins | sample 1672761 | NCBI WGS metagenome assembly OLPR01 (sample SAMEA3136721, study PRJEB25190) | human gut metagenome | biome: human gut; feature: human-associated habitat; material: faeces | place: Austria | collected 2013 | reverse complement strand
GCTTTGCCGGGGGATTCAACTTGAGAGCCTTACTTTCCGTAGTAGGTTTCGTTCAGCTCGTTCAGCAGCGGTTCCCAAGTGGTGCGCGTTTCTTCAACGTACTGGTTCCAGCTGCTTTCCACATCCAGATTGTCGCAGACGATTTCGATGATCTTCTGAACTGCGCCAGTGGAGTAGTTGTCCTTAGTCTCGCTCTGGTAGAGCGCGTAGTTATCCGAGAAGGGGAAGATAACGCCCTGCTGCTTCACGGCAAGCACGCTCTTCGACACATCGATTGCATCCTGTTCAACGCCCTTCATGTAGCCGGAGTAGGAGAAATCGTCGTCGCAGTAGCCCAGCATCTTGAACAGACTGGGAAACTTGCGCTCCGGCGCGTTCTCCAGGAACACCACGTTGCCGTTCTCGTCATACTCCCACTGCTCGCCAGGCGTGCCGTTAATGGTGGTAATGAGGCCATCCTTGCTGGCAACCCAGTCGCACAGGTCGAGAATTCGCTCCATCTTGGCATCGTCGATGGTCGGGTTGAAGACGGTCACACCCCACATATTCAGCGATTCGACGCTGTAGGCCGTTCCATCATTCGCCGTCACGGTCGCTACGTTCACGTCGTCACGATTGCCTTCGGGATTTCCTTCCACATAAGCGTCCTTAATTCCATCGGCCAGCATGGGCGCGGCTCCCTCATAGAAACCAGCCATCAGTCCCGCCTTAAACTTCGACTCGTACGAAACGTCCGTATTGTAAATGTCGGGAGCGATCAGACCGGCATTGTACCAGTCCTGCATATTCTGAATAGCTTCCGTCACGCCGTCCATGGTGAAGAGCCACTCAAAGCCGTCTTCGGTTTCAATGAAGGTTTCGCCGCCGTAGGGCACTCCCTGCGCCTGCATGAAGAGCTGAACCAGGTCGCTCTGAGTCTTCGTTCCGATGTATGCGTTCTCGGTAAGACCCGCCTCTTTAATCTTCAGGAGGTAATCCTTCAGCTCGTCAATCGTCATGCCGCCGTTCTGTCCCAGCTCCGTAAGGCCAGCCTGCTCCGCCCAGTCGGCGCGGTAGTACATGGAGATGTTGTAGACGAAGGGCGAAACCTCGAGGTAGTTGCCAAACACCGCGTGAGCGAAGGCGTAGTCGGTTCCGTCTACGTTGAGCAGGTCGCTCGCACCGGTGCTCTTGTTCATCTGCGCCAGGTTGGGCCAACGCTCCTCCCAGTTCTCGGGCAGCGGCTTAAAGAAGCCCTGGTTGGCGTAGTAGAGGTAGTCGGCCAGGTTGTAAGTAGACCAGAACATGACGTCCGGCATAGTGCCATTGGTGATCCACATGTTGTCCTTCTCCCAGCAGACATCCCAGCCAGAGGCCCAGATATCCACATCGATGTTGAACTTGTCGGCCACGTACTTGTAGAGAGAGTCTTCCTTGTAGTCAGCGTATTCGCCGGTCAGGCTGGCACAGGACGTCATGGTGAAGGAGAGAGGCTCCTCCGCCAGCGCCGGAGCCGCCGCAAGGGCGCACACGAGACACAGGAACAGGGCTAGTAACCGCTTCATACAAAGCACCTCCATTTTTTATTAAAAGCCTTTACGGCTCTTAATTTCTACATCTTTACCGCTCCCACCATAATGCCTTTGACAAAGTACTTCTGCAGAAATGGGTAGACCAGCATAATAGGAAGCACTACCACGAAAACCGAGGCCATCTTAATGCCGTCCGGAAAGACGCTCTGTTCAGTCATACCCGATGCGCTTGCGCGACCGACTGCCTGATTGGCAGTAGATATGATCTGGCGCAGCTGCAGCTGCAGAGTGGTCTTATCGGCGCTGTTGAGCAGCAGCATCGGCCAATACCAGCTGTTCCAGTAGCCCACGGCCGTGAAGAGGGAAAAAGTTGCGATAAGCGGCTTCTGCAGCGGCAGCATGATGCGGGCGAAGAGCACAAGGTCGTTCGCGCCGTCGATCATCGCCGCCTCCTGTATTTCCATAGGAGCGCTTTCGAAGCCGTTTTTCATGATGACGATATTGAAGACCGACACCATTCCCAGCAGCACGACTATCGTATAGGTATCCAGCAGGCCCATGTTCTTTATCTGCAGATAGGTAGGCACCAGGCCGCCGCCGAAATACATCGTAACCAGCATCAGCAGCAGAATCGCCTTGCGACCGGGGAAACGTCGGGACAGCGCGTAGGCCGCCATGACGCTGATGCCCATGGAGAGCGCCGTGCCGATCAGCGTGATCAAAACCGTGGAGCGATAAGCAACGACCAGCATACTGCCGCGGGAAAAGATTGTCTGATAGTTGCCCAGGGAGAATTCACCCGGAAGCCAGGAAAAGGGATGCCGTGCATGCGCCTGAGTGGTTTCCACCGAAATGACGAAGGCATTCCAGAAAGGTATCAGAATCAGCGCCACCAGAAATGTCAGCACCAAAGCGGAGGCGATTTGTACGCCGTCCCGACGGCGGTGCGACACGTATTTCTTCTTCGTCTTCATCCAAACACCTTCTCGTCGCTCAGTTTTGCTACCACCTGGTTGGCTGTCAGAAGCAGCAGCACGTTTATCAGCGCCTTGAACAGTCCTACTGCCGTAGAAAAGCCGTAATTCGGCCGGGCCATGAAGGTTATGTCGTAAATGTAGGTGTCCAGCACCTGGGCAACACTGCTCACGACCGGATTGCGCAGGGTAAAAATCTGCTCAAAGCCGGCGTTCATTACATTGCCCACCTGCAGGATGAACAGAACGATAATGGTGCTGCGAATACCCGGCAGCGTTACGTGCCATATCTGGCGCAGGCGGGATGCTCCGTCTACCGTGGCCGCTTCGTAGAGAGAAGGATTCACTCCAGCAATAGCGGCCATGTAGATAATGGCCGACCAGCCCATTTCCTTCCAGTTTTGCGTCAAAAACAACAGCGGTACGAACAGCGGTTTGCTGGCAAAAAAGCGTACTTTTTCCATTCCCATTCGGCTCAGCATCGTATTAATGGCACCGTCGTTGCTCAGGAAGTTGCTCAAAATGAGCGAAACCACGATCCAGGACAGAAAATGCGGAAAGGTGAGAACCGTCTGATACACTCGCTTCAGCCGTCTGCCCGGCATTTCATTCAGCAATATGGCGATTGCAATTGGCACCGGAAACTCCAACGCCAGTCGACCGGTGGATATGAGCAGCGTGTTTCGGATGGCACGAATGGCATCAGGGCTTGAAAAAATACGCCGAAAATGCTTCAGCCCAACCCATTCGCTGCCCAATATGCCCAGACGCGCGCTGTAGTCCTTAAACGCCAGCAGAAGGCCGTACATCGGGCCATAGCTGAACACCGCAATCCAAAGGGCCACGGGCAAAACCAGTAAGTATAAATACCGTGCCTGCCATATCTCCCGCATAAGCGGACGGCAGGTCTGCACTTTTACCATATGGGTTCCTCCATACTTCGTCTTTCTCTTTCTCATGGCTGTATTATAGCTCCGAGCACATTTTTAACACAACGCGACAAACATATAAAAACTAGCACAATATCAGGTTCTTGCAATACAATCTGTAAAAAGCCTCCTCTCCGCCGTGCCAGCCGCGAACAAGGCTGCAATGACCATTCGCTCCCGGCGTAAAGACCGTATGTCCTTCAAGGTCTACCGAAATTGTACCGCGCTCCAGCTCGGCCTGCTCCGGATATAGTACCGCCGCGCAGAGCAGCACGTCATGAAACCATATCTCCTTATCCTGCCAGTTTCGCACGGCTCCTTCCGCCACCGGCGTCATGCAGGGAAGTTCGTTAAGCATCGCATAAACCGCCTCGCGCGGCTTCTGATAGTCCCATGTAACCTCCACACCCACCGCAAGCAGCTGCTTTACATCCGCCTCCATGACGATTTTAGCAGCATAAGGATCGCACTTCATGTTCCATTCTACGCGGATGTCCCAGTCACAACGTGGATTCTCGCCATAGCTGCCTCCCATCACACACAGGCTCCCCAGCGCCTTCACCGTCTCCGGATAGAGCGAAAACAAAAGCGCCGCGTTGGTCAGCGGCCCGATGCAAACCAGCGTAACCTCTCCCGGATTAGCCAAAATCGTGTCACGCAGAAATCCTATCGTTTCCGCGATACCGTAACCGGACGCCGGGCCGTAGGGGTACATTCCGGCCATCCGTTCATGGGGAGCGTTCACGTAGTTGCCTACGGGCGGTATAGCCAATGGCAGGCTGGCACCGGCATAGATTGGAACCGTCCTGCCCATGTGACGACAGATGACGTCTGCGTAGGCGGCCCGACGCTCGGTTTTGTCGCTCACGGTGGTGATGCCCAGCAGTTCAACCTCCGGACTGCTTAACAGAAGGGGCAACGCCAGCGCGTCGTCTATATCGGTTCCAATATCAGTATCCAAAAGCAGCTTGCGTTTCATGTAAAACCCTCCTCGTAATTTGACTGCTTACTGAATTATACCTCATGCGGTCGGAAAATCCACCCCGATAAATGTATAAAAACAGCATATTCTTACGTTTTTGTTCTGTTTTGTTTGAACCCTTCATTTTTAAGTGGTATACTGTGAGCAAATACTCTTTGCGTATAGGAGGCCGCCATGCACACATTGCTGATTGTCGACGACGAACCCCACTCTCGCGACGGTCTCGCGCGCCTGGTGCGGCAAAGCGACCTGGCGATCGATCAGGTACAAACTGCCTCAAACGGGCTTGATGCCCTGGCGCTGGCCCGGCAGCAAGCGCCCGACATACTGCTCTGCGATGTACGTATGCCTCGAATGGATGGTCTGACGCTGGCAACCGAGGTGCGCCGTCTCTTCCCCGGGTGTCAGATACTCTTTATCAGCGGCTATTCCGACCGCGAATACCTCAAAACCGCTTTTTCCCTCCGCGCGGTAGACTTTATTGACAAGCCAATTAATACCGTACAGCTTTTGGACGCGCTCCGCTCCGCCCTTTCCAACCTAGAAGCTCGCCGTCAACAGCATGATCTGCTGCGCGAGCGCGCAGCTGTTGAACTGACCGTCCCCGGTACGCATCCCTGCCTGGCCCGGCTACGCGCCCAGAATACCGACTTCTTTGCCGAACCCGCATGCTTCTGTGCGCTGTTGCTCCTGCGCGCAGCGACCGACGAAGACCTCCGCCGTACGGCGGAGTGTCTCCTGACACTTTTCCCGAAAGCGTTGGTCGCCCCGCTGGCCGACTCGATTGTTTTGCACATGCCGCTTTATACTCCTGCCTTGCTGCGCGAAACGGCCGATGGTCTCTTTCGAGCGCTTCCCGGGAGTGAAAATGCATTTTTAGCTGTCGGAACACCCGTGAAGAATGCGGACGATCTGCCGTCATCTTTTCGGGCAGCGAGCGCTCTGCGCGAAAGGGTATTTTTCGCCGGTTACGGTCATCTTCTTTACACCCCGGTGTCTCCTGTCTGCCCATACGACGAGGGCGACCGCGTTGTGTCCGCCTTCTCCGAGGCACTGCGCGGAGAGGAGAACGAGGCCCGGCGCGTGGTCGAGCGCCTGCTGCTCTCATTACGCACACCTTCCTGCGCCTATCGAGTCGACAGCGTCCGCGCGCTGTATTATCGCCTGCTCGAAACGCTGCATACATTTCCGAGCAAGGAAAGGCCCGACAGTCCGGAGCACGCCAGTGCACTGCTCTGGCAAAAGGTAACTGGCATGGATACGCTCTATGAGCTCAACGACTATCTTATGGAATGTCTTTCACTCTACGTGGCTAGCCAGAGAGGCCGTACCGGCGCTTCTCAACTGGTTTTTCGCATAAGGCAATACATCGCGTCGCATTTTCAGGAGGGCGACCTGACCATTCGAAGTATTTCCGTCGCGCTGCACTTCACCCCTGCCTACCTCTGCCAGGTGTTCAAGGCAGAAACCGGGCGGACGATAAACAACTTTATAAACGACTTTCGCTTAGAGCGGGCCAAGGAGCTGCTCCGCCAGCGGGACAGCAAGCTTTACGAGGTTTCGCAGGATGTGGGCTTCGGAGATGCGAATTACTTTACCCGCCAGTTTAAAAAGTATACCGGCATGACGCCCTCAGACTACAGAAGGAAGTACCAGTCATGAAAAAAATGGCACGCCGCCTCTTTTCCCGCATGGGAATCGTCTCAAAGCTGACCCTCTCCTACGTGCTGCTGATTCTGATTCCCTTTTTGACTTACACCGTTCTTTCGAACGGCTACGTATCCGAGCACCTGCTGGATCAGTTTCGCTTTTCTTCGGACATGTCCCTCAGCCAGACGGGGGCAAACCTCGAACGTCTTATGCGGGATCTTGTAAATGCCAGCGGGCAGCTGGCCTACAACCGCCAACTGAGCGAAATTGCACTGCAAAACCCATCCAAGGCGCTGGTCAACAGCTATCCAAGCTACTCCGACGTGTCGGGCCTCGTCAAAACAGTGCTGCATTTTGACGAAATATACTCCGTCGAGCTCTATAACGGTGGACGCTATGCCGCCCGCGAACCATCGGGTACGGCGGGCTTCTCGCTTCTTTCCCTGGATGGGGCGGAGGCAAAAGAGCTAACCCTCCGTCTGACAGCCTTTCGAGGCGATCTGTTATGGCTGGGGCCTTCCTCGCGCGGAACAGAGGAAGTACTTTCCTGCGCCCGCTATCTGCGCTCCACCACCACCCATCGCATCATCGGCATTCTGGCGGTTCACCTTCGCCAGTCTGCGATCAGCGGAATAATGGCCGATGCGGCTATACAGCCAGGCAGTCTCACTCTCCTACTGGATTCGGATGGAACGCTTTTAAGCATCTCAAAGCTCGATCCGTCGGAGAATCTTCTCGACACTGCCGAAATTTTTCACTGCGCGCAAAACAAAGAAGAGAAAGTGAACGTCACCGGTGTTCCCTATATGTGCACTTCGCATCCCCTTTCAGGTACGGGCTGGACGCTCGTATCCCTGACACCCTACAGCGAAATGCTCAAAACAACCACAGCTCTGCGCCGTCATATGCTGCTCATGGCTGTGATAAGCTCCCTCTTTTTCGGCGTGGCATATGTGACCTCTCGCGTCTTTACGCGCCAGCTTCGCCAGTTGACCCACCGTGTGAGCGAAACCCGACTGGGCGTTTGTTCGCCCTTGCCGAGCAGCGGCGGGACGCGCGAGATAGACGCCCTGATTGAGGGCTATAACCATATGCTTGGAAAAATAAACGATTATGCCCACACGCAATACATGCTGGGCCTGGAGCTGAAAAATTCTGAGCTCAAGGCGCTGCAGGCTCAGATTAACCCTCATTTTCTCTACAATATGTTAGATCTCATCAACTGGCTGGCACTGGACTACGGCGCGACGGATATTTCGGAGGTAGTCTCTCTGCTGTCCCGCTTTTACCGGCTCAGTCTATCCGGCGGCGCGGAGGAAGTACCCGTAGGCGACGCGATACAGCACATTGAAGTCTATGTCCGGCTTCAAAACCTGCGTTTCGGCAACTCCATCCATCTTCAGGTGGACGCAGCTCCCGAGGTATATGCCTGCCGTGTGCTCAAACTGCTCCTTCAGCCCATCGTGGAAAATGCCATATTGCACGGCGTGCGCGAAACGGAAAGTCAGTCTGGGCAAATTGCGCTGCGCGCATGGCGGGAAGGCGGCGACTTGCTCTTTGAGGTGATCGATGACGGCGTAGGCATGACCAAAGAACATATGCGCCGACTTCTCTGTGAAGAAAGCGGCGGTTATGGGGTGAAAAACGTAGCACAGCGTATTCGCCTCTTTTACGGGGAGAAATATTCGCTCTCCTATCAAAGTGCCCCCGGTCGCGGCACATGTGCCCGCTTGCGTTTGCCTGCCTGGCCGATCAGGTAAACGGGTATCGTTTCTGGCTTTTATGGCCTATTTCGGCTATAACAATTGGTACGAAGCTATTGGAGCACATCTCTGATTCTCTTTGTCTGGATTTTCTTCAAGTATAAATTCGGACAAAGGAGTCGTTGACAGTACAGCTGGAGGCGATAGAGAATAGTACGCATCTAATCAGTCAACTTCCGCACAATGAGAAGGAAGTGAAATTGCCGTTAAGAAAATACGGTTACGGTGGCACTGCTGCGAATGCAGGAAAGTGCAGCATAGACGAATTAAATAGAAACGCACAGCCTCGTCAGGCGTTGAATTCGACTTGAAATCAAAAAAACGCGGAGACATGTGTAAGATTTGCTAAAGGAATTGGATTTCAATTATGGCTGCGTGCGCACCCGCGTGAAGGATCGTCCGTGGACGCACTGGTACAAGCTGCCGTTCATCGATTACGGCACGGGAGTCATTGCGCCGTCTGACGAGCAGCCGGAGGAACCGCGCCCGGTGAATACCACCGTGGTCATTGTTTCCGGCGGCGGAAAGGTCAATGTGCGCACAGGCAACGGCACAAACTTTGGTCGCATCGCGGCGGTCGCGCCCGGCACGACCTATGAATACGTCGCCACCGCCGCCAACGGCTGGAACGCCGTGGTGATCGGCTCCAGGGTGGGCTGGGTTTCTGGAAAATATTCCCGCATCATCTGAACATCGCTCGGCGAGAGAGACAACTTCCGCCGAGCTTTTTCTACGCAAAATAAGAAGCAAAAAGCCTTTCTTTTCAGGGTTTCCTTCTATAACACTGGAGGCGGAGAACATGGAATTACGCTGGATGGATGAGCGAACGGCCAAGGTTGCAGACAACCCGAAGGTAACGGTACAGTTTGCCGAGACCGAAGACGCACAGCTTATTGACAAGGTTTTAGGTATGCTATTGCAGGTGTTCTCCGAATAACGGTTGATTGGAAGGAGCAAGCACTCATGACGCGAGTTTATACGCTTTATCGCGTATCTACTGTAGGACAGGTGGATCACGACGACATTCCCATGCAGCGAATTGCCTGCCACGAGTTTGCACAGCAGCAGGGCGATTGGGAAATCGTCAATGAATTATACGAGAAGGGCGTTTCGGGCTATAAGGTAAGTACCGATAAACGAGATGCAATTTCACAGCTAAAGGTAGATGCGCTGGCCGGAAAATTCGATGTACTGCTGGTTTTCATGTTTGACCGTCTGGGCCGCCGCGACGATGAAACGCCCTTCGTGGTACAATGGTTCGTTGCTCATGGCATCCGGGTCTGGAGCGTCAAGGAAGGTGAGCAGCGTTTTGACAATCATGTGGACAAGCTGCTCAACTATATTCGCTTCTGGCAGGCATCCGGTGAAAGCGAGAAAACCTCCATCCGTATTCGGGAAAAGCAGACGCAGATGACCATTGCCGGTGAATACCACGGCGGCATGGTTCCCTTCGGCTTCGACGCCATATGCACTGGGCGAGTAAATAAAAAGGGCCAGCCAGTCAAAGACCTGGTACGCAATGAGGCGGAGGCTGCCATAAAAGCAGAGCTTTATCACAAGGTCGTGGATGAGGGTTATGGACTGCATCGCCTTGCAAACTGGCTCAACGAGCAGGGCATCAAGACCAAGCGTGGCACAACGCTGTGGCGTAACACCTCTGTTCGCGCCATGATCGGAAATCCCATTGACCGCGGCCAAATGCACTCTGGCGACGTACTTTCAGAACCATTCGAACATCTGCGGATCATTGACGACTATTATTTCTATAAGGCGGTGGAGATCATCCGCGGACGGGCTTCCACCAAACGGGAAGGCCCGCTGCGCACGGATAGCGGCGGGTTGCTTACCGGCATGATCTACTGCGGAGAATGTGGCGAGCGCCTGACCATCAACCACTGCCGAAAAGTAACCGATACGCTGGAAGGCCAGCGTGATTACCGATGGTCTGTATACCGATGCTACCGAAAAATCAATAGCAGAAAAACCTGCACTGGCCAGTCAACGTACAATGCTAAAAGAATCGATGAAGCGGTTCTGAGCATTGTGCGTTCCTTTTTTGCCCGCATTACGACATTGCCCGAGGCCGACCAAATGCAGGCGGCTATGCAGCGTGAAAATCTGATCCGGGAAAAGGCCATCCAAACCGCGGAGGACGATGTGGAAAAGGCGACTAAGGCTTTATCCGCACTGGAGGACGAAGCCCTTAAAACGCTGTCCGGCGAAAGCAAGCTGACGCTGGATACCATCAGCAAACTGATTGAAAAGCAGAAAGCCAAGCAGACCGATGCGCGCATGAAGCTGCAAGCACTGCTGGAAGAAAAGCAAACCGATGACGAGAAATTCAAGGCCAAGCAGGAACAGCTTCAACGTACAAAGGAATGGGCGCAGATTCTGGACATTGCCACACCGCCGCGTAAGCAAATGATTCTAGCCGAGATCATTGACCGGGTGGAGGTCAGGCGTGGCTATGAGATCACCGTGAAATTCAAGCTGACCGCACAGCAATTTCTCGATCCGAATGGCTGCGAAGCTATATCAAAAATTGCATCCTGAATAAGCTGATTTGCCGCCCTTTTCGGGCGGCGTTTTTGTTTGCCTTTTATGTAAATTGCTCACTATGACGGCCATTTCGTTCACATCGACAACCGAAAACTATATATTGTGGTCGAAGCCAAATGCGATCTATATATTGTGGAATTTCGTTTTTAACAACAGAAACCAGATTCGATATATAGTTGTTATTGCGAATTACAAGCACCATATATTGTGGTCGAATATGTAAACTATGCTGTATGGTAGAGCACATCGTTCACATCGATGGGGTCACAGGTTCGAGTCCTGTTGCGACCACCAACCCGAAAAAGTCTTGAGAAATCAAGGCTTTTTCTTTTTTGTCTACTCCCCTCAAAGGTGTTCATTTATTTCTTTCAGAGTGTTCATTTTTCGATGTTGACAGGTCGGTCGCCCATTCTGTTCACTCGAGTCGATGTGAACGAGTGCCCGGCATCGATGTGAACAGGTTGCCCGTTTCGATGTGAACGGCTTGCTGGTTTCGATGTGAACGGGTACCCTGCTCGATGTGAACGGTTTGCCAGACAGGCACACTTCCTATAAGATTACGGCACAAAAAAAGCAGGGCCATCGCCCTGCAAAAAATCCCCGATCAGGATTACTCCTGACCGAGGAACTGCTTCAGTGAAATCTTGAATTTGATGTGCACCTTGTACCCGGTTCGGACATCCACCCGCTCGATCAATCTGCTGACGATCAGGTGCTTGGTGCCGATGTCCGCTTTATCAAAGCACTGCGCCCAGGAAAGCAACTCATCCACCTGCGCCTTGGTGGCTTTGGCGTTTTCCTGCTCCGCCTGCATCCTGGTCTGCGCTTCTTCCATTGCCGTTTGGGAGGCTTCCAGTTTGGCCCGATGTTTCAGGAGCATTTGGTTGACGATGCTCAGATCCAACTGGCTTTCTCCGGTCAGCGCCTTGACGGCTTCTTCCTCCAGGGCGGTTACCTGCTTTTGAGCATTTTCAAAATCCTTCTGCGCCTGCTTGTAAGCCACCTTGTAGGTTTCTTCGTTTCTGGCGCTGGCAAGTTCCACAAGCCGCTCCTTGGGAACCGCTTCCAGTTTGGAAAGGAACAGCCTGACCTGCTGTTCTACCGCTTCATTCAGCGCGGTCGCCTTGTAGCCACTTTGCCCATCACATGTTCTCGATGCGGAGATTTTCCGGTAGCAGCGGTAGGTTTCGTAGTCGTACACGCTGGTACCGCCGCTGGCCAGTTTCCTTTCCTCGTGCTGATGATTGTAGCAGAGCCTGCATCCACAGTGCCCGCAGAAGATGATGCCCGTCAGCAGGCTGCGCGTATCCGTCCGGAAGACCACAGGCTCACCGTCGAAGTTCTTGGTCGACCTGGCTTTGACTGTCTGCTGGCATCTCATGAAAAGATCTTCGTCGATGATCTTCAAATGGTCGAAGGGCTCAGACTGCACTCCCTGCATGTGGTAAATCCCGATATAGATCGGGTTGTCGATGAGCGACCGGATGCTTGTTCCGCGCCAGAGGGTGGTTCCGTTTTTTGTCTTGATCCCTTTTCCATTCAGGTACTGCGCGACCCGGTTTGTGCCGTAACCGTGATTGGTCAGCAGGTCAAAGATCTCTCTGACGATGATTGCTTCATCTTCGTCAATGACCAGATCCCGCACCTGCTGATTCTTTTTGTTTGTGCGGCCCTGATGCTCCAGCTTGTAGCCGTAAGGAACATGTCCTCCCCGGTACAAACCCTCCTGCACCATTTGGGAATGCTTGGTTTTCACACGGATGGAAGTCTTCTCGCTTTCGCCGGAAGCCTGCCAGAAGCGGATGTAGTTCAGGAGCTTGTCGACGTGGTTATCGAAGCGCTGTTCACCTTCACGGGCGCTCCAAACCTCAATGCCCTGCTGAACAAACCACTGCACAACAAAGGGTGTTTCATCATCCCGCCTGCCAATGCGGTCGAACATGAAAACCAGTAGCACATCGAACTTGTGCATGATGGCTCTCTTTTTTATCTCCACGATGGCATCACGGTCATTGGTGCTGACCTTGTAACCGGAGATGCCTTTTTCGGAAATCTCATCAACGATCTCCCAGTCCGGGTGGGTCGCCGCATATTCGCGGCAAGCCAGCTTCTGCATGGGAATGTCATCATGATCCACCTGGCCGACGGTCGAAACACGGTAGAGGCATATGACTCGCTTCATTTTCTCACCTCCCGTAGTTTGCATGTGTAAGCAGATCCAGCACGTCAGCGACGGCACCAAGATCGGGTTCATCCGCGTAGGAAACCGTCACATCACAGATGAGCTGGCTGTCCGAAAGTCCAGTGTTTTCAATGGCTCTCGGCTGCTTAACAGGTGTAGTATTACCTCTGCTTCCGCCACTTATCAAGTCAATATCGGGCGATGTTTCAGATATATTTTCAGGTTGTGTACCACGTCGATCTCCGGTCAGATTGTTCCTTCGGCAGAAGGTTTTGATGGTATTCAACGGAAGATTCATGACCTTGGCAATTTCATTATATCCAGCCCCATTCTGCCTCATGGCAGTTATTTTTTCTTTCTGAGTGGCATTCATCATTGTGCTCACCTCCCATAGGGTAGCCATGGGAGAAGCCAAAACGGGACGTTTTCATAAAAAAAGTTGGGGCTCTGCCCGAAGGCAAAACCCCATAGTCTTTATGCCGCGAGCAGAGCGGCTTTTGTGATTGGCCCGGCGATACCGTCCACAGCCAGGCCCTTGGCCTGCTGGAAGGTCTTCACGCCTGCCTTTGTCTTGTTTCCGAAGATGCCGTCCACAGCGCCGCAGTCATAGCCCAGCGCATTCAGCATGGTCTGCAGCGCCCTCACGTCATCCCCACGCATATAGGGACTGGTGCGTTTCAGCAGCCGGGTGCCCAGCGCGGATTCAGGTTCATCAGGTTCCGGGGTAACCGTATCCGTCACGTTGCCATAATCCACACCTTTCATCTCTCCCCAGGCATGCCATGTGCTGATTGCACTGGTAACAACACCGTAATAGGTACCCTTGGCTTCAATCACCGTGCCGTTCCCGATGTACAGCCCTACGTGATGGTAATTCGTTCCGCTGACCTTGAACACGGCAGTGCCGGGCTTCAGATCCTGTCCGTCATCGCGTCTGCCGTTTTTCAAAGTGCCTTTGGCAACCATGTATTTCTTCCACATGGTGTTGGAACCGTGATACATGTACCCGCCGAGCTTTTTAAAGGCCCAGCTGAACATGCCGGAGCAGTCGGCCACATAGTGTCCGATCCACTTCTTTCCATATTTCACGGTCTGCTCACGGGTGGCGGCTTTCTGCCGGGCTTCCGTCCAGAGAGAACCAGCCTGCCCGTAGATGTAGCCCCATTTTTCAGCCAGCGCTTTCTGAAACAGTGCTACAATGTCCATTGCCTTGATCATTCCTCATCACCTCCAAATGGGAAAAGGGCGGCAGCTTACTCTCCGTCGCCCTGGTCGGTCTGTTTTCCTTCCTTCTCATCCCGGTTGTGCAGCTGCTCCAGAACGGCCTTCAGCTTGTCCGGGATAGGCAGGCCGATGTAGGCCGCGTTCTCCAGAAGGCTCAGCCCCTCATTGGAGAGGTAGAAGGCAATCACCGCTCCACGAAGAGCACTGCCTGAGCCGATCACATGCAGATCGACGATGTTCGCAATGCCTACCATGAACAAGATGAGCACCTTCTTGCAGACGCCCTTGAAACCAACAGCTGAAGACAGCTTCTTGTCGATGATTGCGCACATGACTCCGGTCACGTAATCCAGCGCCATAAAGATCATGAGGGCAATCATCAGGCCGTCGATACCTCCAAGGAAGTAACCCAGCCATCCCCCGATGGCCGTGATGGCGATCTGGATCTTGGCCCAGACCAGGTCGATAGAAAAGTTCCGCATAGTCGTTTCCTCCAATCATTTTGATATAGAAAAACCCGCCTCCGTGTTGGAAGCGGGCTGATCCCGGGAATGATATCTGTTCATAGTCATACACCGAAAGCAAACCAGTCAACGTTACGGCTTGTGCTGAAGTTGCCGCCGACAACGATATAGCATCCGCTGGTCGTTTTGCTGTGCACCTTGATCGCGCCGTTGTCGCCCGACCAGTTGCCCGACGTCGTAGAATAGGTCACCAGAACTACGGGAGTTGAGGTGAAGCCCGCAGACGAGTAATCCACATAGGTAGCGCTGGAACCGTTGATGGACGTGGAGCCATAGGCGTACTTGAACGGCAGTCTCGCCGCCGGAAGTGTGCCTGTGGTGATGTTGCCAGCGTTGTTCGTGCCCAGGTTGCTCCGGGCATTTGCAGCGGTGGTCGCACCCGTGCCGCCATTGGCTACGGGTACACCGGAGACCATGCCAGAATGGAACACACGGTAGTTACCCCAGGTACCCGCGTCACAGACCCGCAGGAGCACAGCCCAGTCCAAGCTGTTCTGATAAGCCTTCGTGCGAACCTCCAGCATACGGCGGTTGTTGCCCGTGCTGTCCTCCCATGCGGCAAAAGAGGAAGCGCCAGCGTAGCTGCCCTCAAACACCGTCCGGTTAGTGGTGTTGTTGTAGGTTGGAAGCAGGAGCAGAGACGGATACAGATAGCCGGAAATGTTCAGATTGCCTGTCATCGTGTCCCCGGTTTTCTTCACACCGCCCAGGTTGGCTATGGCGCTCGCCGCCGATGTGGCTCCCGTACCGCCGTAGGCAACAGCCAGCGCGGAGCTCAGCTTCAGCGGCCAGCCGCAGTCGATATACCCGGAGGTTTCAGCCACCTTCCCGATGCCGATCCCGGTGCCGTCCGCCATGAAGTCCAGGATAACGCCCTTGGTGCCGATGCTGACGGCCTGTTCCACGTAGTAGAAATAGTCCGTCAGTCGCACTTTCAGGTCGTAGCTGTACAGCGCATCAAAGGTCTGGGATAGGAGCTTGTTGGTGGCGCTCAGCGTATAGCTGGTGATGGCCATCTGCTCTGCCGTCGTCCAGGCTGTGGCGCTCTTCAGCTTGTAATACACCACGCAGGAAAGACCGTTCTTGTTATTCAGAGCGGTGACCTTTCCTGCAAAGGAGTACCGGGCCTTCGTGCCGTCCAGCTGAGCGGCAGACCCATCACTGTTGCAGCGTTCTGCGGAGAAGGCTGTGATGGAAGGCGGCGAATAGTCCAGCACATTGAAGGTGGTCGTGTAGGTTGCTGTCCGGCCACGGCTGTCCGTAACCGTGACCGTCATCGTCATATCTCCGGCTACGGACAGCTTCTTGGTTGCTGTAAAGGATGCCGCCGTATAGTTCACGCCATCCAGCGAGGTACGGTAAGAAGAGATCGTGCTTCCGTACACACCAGCCGCTGTGATGGCGACGGATAATGTGCTCAGCCCCTTGACGAAAGCGGCGATTCTGGACACGACCGTAGAGTTGGTATCCTCGACTGTGACCGAAGAAATGCTCGGCACAACCGTACTCGGCACATTCAGCGTCACCGTACACGTTCGGGTACCCGTCAGTGTCCCGCCGTTATAGCTCTGGCAGGTGATCGTGCAGATGCCGCTGGTGGCGCTCGGGATCTGACTGGCCAGTGACAAAGGCGGAGTCCAGCTGACCGACGCGCCGACATTGCTGGCGATGGTACCGCTGGTGCTGCCGAAGCTGTAGAGCAAAGTGTGTGTCGTCGCGGTGTTCTGTCGGTTGGTGTAGATCGTCACGGCGCTGCCCAGGTTCACGGAGGAGGAAGACACAGTCGGCTGGGACACAGCTTCCTCATAGGTGATCGTGATGATCACGCTCTGCCACTGCAGGTAGTTGTAGGAATACCCGTGACTGGAAGCGGACGGGTACGGATTGTAGATGGTGAAGGTGTTGTTGCCCTGGGCGATATAATTCGCCATGGCTGTGAACAGTGACCCGGTGATGTAATAGCTGGTGTAGTTCCCGTAGAAGGAACCGTCAAAGGTGCCCAGCGCGTCGCCTGTGTATCCGGAACCGGTGATGCCGGACTGGATGCTGTTCTGGTAATTCGCCTTCCGCATGAACACGGTTTTGGTACTGCCCGCGCCGTAGCCGGCGGAGGCTGCATCGATATCCAGCCAGATGCTGGTGATCACCTTGTTGGCCAGGTTCATGCCGGAGAAGCAGATGATACCGACATAATTGTAGC
>OLPR01001871.1_pt1 | contig 16508 bp, 17 predicted proteins | sample 1672761 | NCBI WGS metagenome assembly OLPR01 (sample SAMEA3136721, study PRJEB25190) | human gut metagenome | biome: human gut; feature: human-associated habitat; material: faeces | place: Austria | collected 2013 | reverse complement strand
TCTTTAAGTTTTCCATATTTCCAGAGGTGTTATGTGCCTCCATGATGCCATATGCGATGGTTCCTTTTCTCGCTTCGTCTTTACAGACTTTCTTTCCAGTCAGAGATTCTACTTTTGCAGCTTCCGTCTCTGGCACGATGGTATCACCATTTACCAGATAAGCTCCGCCATCATATAATTTAACCATTCTTGATTTCTCCTTTTATATTTATTGATGCAAGTGCCGTTCCGTATCGCTGGCACTTACATCTGTTTCCAATCCGCATATCAATTAATGTTGATATGCGGATTTCATACTCAAATTTAATACTCGAACTCTTTCACCTGACGTACGACATCCATAACTGTACCGTCACGGCCTTCGATGATTCCTACGATTCTGTCACCGAACTGTACCGGCTCAGGCTCTCCTGTAATCGCATACGCCATATCTCTTAATTCTTCGATTGTATGAAGCGGGATATTGCCAGCTTCTTTTAATGCTTCTAAAAGATCCGGTCTCGCAGGGTTGACTGCCACGCCATAGTCTGTAACGACTACATCGATAGATTCTCCCGGTGTTGTTACTGTAGTAACCTTACTGCACACTGCGGGGATACGTCCCTGAAGAAGTGGTGTGATTACGATCGTGCATTTTGCACCTTGTGCTGCGTCCGGATGTCCGCCCTGTGCACCTGTGATCACTCCGTCAGAACCTACGACAACGTTGACATTAAAGTCCACATCGACTTCCAGTGCTCCAAGTACCACATAGTCCAGCTTATTAACAAATGCTCCCTTGTTAAATGGGTTTGCATATGCGCCTGCACTAATTCTGTGATGGTTCGGGCGTTTTACAGATTCTACGGCTGCTGTATCAAAGTCCTGTGTATCCAGAAGTTTTCCAACCAGTCCCTGATCCAGAAGGTCACACATTCCCTTGGACATTCCGCCAACGGCAAATCCCATGTGGATTCCACGCTCTTTCATGATCTTTCCAAGTGATGCTGCAGATGCGATGGATGCTCCGCCGACACCTGTCTGATAAGAAAATCCATCTTTAAAATATGGTGTATTTACCACTACCTGTGTACAGTAGTCTGCCATCATAAGCTTTCTGACGTCCGTTGTTGGTTTTGCCGCACCTGTTGCAATCTTTTCCGGAATACCGATCTGATCTACCACACATACATAATCAACCTTTGTCATGTTGATGTCTGCAGGATAGTTCGGGAATGGTACCAGACAGTCTGTTACTGCTACTACTTTGTTGGCATGGTTTCCATCTACGAATGAATAAGATAACACACCACAGTCGCTCTTTCCGCCGGTTCCTTTACAGTTACCGTAATCATCACAGGTAGGTGCTCCGATGAAGGAAATGTCGATCGTTGTCTCACCCGTCTGGATTGCACGGATTCTTCCACCGTGAGAACGCATCGTTGCGAGTCCTTTTAATTTTCCCTGAGAGATTGCTTCCCCGATTGCTCCTCGTACACCGGATGACTGGATATTGGTGATCGTTCCGTCTTCGATCATCGGTACCAGTGGTGCATGTGCTTTTCCAAGTGAGCTCGCACAGATTGTTACATCCTTGATGCCCATCTTGTGTACTTCTTCCATGACCATGTTCACGACCAGGTCACCATCACGGAAATGATGATGGAAACCAAGTGTCATACCATCATGTGCACCACATTTTACCAGTGCTTCATGAATGGAACTTACCATCTTGCTTGTATCATGATTCATGACAACCTTTGTGATTGGTCCTTTTTTCTGGAACTCTGTATTGTCTTTATAATAATTTCCCTGAAATACTTCTTTTCCTGTCTCTTTTAAGATCTCTTCCGGGATTTCTCTTCCTACTTTATTCAACATCTTACAAATCCCCCTTATACACACCGGATGCTTTTGCAAGCTCGATGGTTCTCTTTGCACCGTCATAGAATGCAATATCGATCATCTTACCGTCCACAGTAAATACACCGATTCCTTTTGCTTTCTTGTCATCGATCTCTTTTACAACTTTCTCTGCAAAGATGATATCTTTCTGAGAAGGTGTGAAGATCTCATGTACCACTTCGATCTGTCTCGGATTGATGATAGACTTTCCGTCGAATCCCATCAGGTGAATGGTCTCTACATCTTTCTTGAATCCATCCATATCATCCAGATCTGTGTATACCGTATCGAAGCACTGTACACCGGCAGCTCTTGCAGCAATTACCATGTTCTGTCTTGCTCCCATAAGCTCTACACCAGTTCCTGTAATATGTGTCTGCAGGTCTTTGGTATAATCTCCTCCGGATAATGCGATACCGAATAATCTTTCAGATGCTTCACAGATATCCAGGGCTTTCATGATTCCTCTTGCAGATTCCAGGGCTGCCATGATCAGTGTTCTTCCTTCCGGAATGCCGAATTCTTTTTCTGCATTTTCCACCTCTGTCTCAACAGCTTTTACATCCTGTGCGCTCTCTGTCTTAGGAATACGGATCGCATCACATCCACCTGCAACTGCGCAGCGGATATCTTCTTTCCAGTATGGGCTGTCCAGTCCATTGATACGGACAACTCTTTCTACTCCGTGATAATCAATTTCCTGTAATGCATGGTAAAGTGAAAATCTTGCCGCATCTTTTTCTTTCTCTGCTACGGCATCTTCCAGATCCAGCATGATGGAATCTGGTTTGTAAATGTACGGGTCTTTGATCAGTCCCGGTTTCTGTGCATTTAAGAACATCATGGTTCTTCTTAATCTTTTTTTATTTGGATTCATGACCGGATCGCACCTCCCCATGGTAAATTGTCTTTCTGTTCTACGGAACGGTATACAGCACCTTCTACACGTGCTCTGATCGTACAATCTAACGCTCCTTTATCCACAACTGTAATTCTTACATCCTTTACATCCAGATGAGCCAGTGTCTCCATGACCACCTTGCGGATCTGCTTTCCGAACTGATGCATCACTGCACTTTCCAGTTCAAATTCCACCTGACCATCGCCAGGTTCTACTGTTACCTGACAGTCACTGGATTCCAGTGTTCCTGCTATTGCAGGTCTTTTTATCTCCATTTCATTACCTCCTGTAACTTTTATCTTCTGATTCTATTTTAAAACATGCTTTTTCATTTGAGAAATTGCCATAAGGAATAATGTCATAACCTTTTATCATGCCCTTTGTTTATTTCACAGATGGCGGTATCTGCACCGATACCGCCATTCTTTCCTGTTATTTATACAAAGAGTCCATATACTCCGATTGCTGCCATCACTGCCAGTACGACCAAGTTGATCACAGATACAGCAAATAACTCAACAAATAATTTGTTCTGTGGAAAGCGTTTCTCCGAGTCCTCCTGCTGTGCAACACCTGCCATGATCAGGGCACCTGTTGTAGAGATCGGGGTATATCCTGCGATCGTTCCTCCGATTACAACCATCGCTACCAGATAGATTCCGTCTGCACCGATTCCGGAAGCCAGACTTCCACAGATCGGTACCAATGTAGGGAACACGACACCAAGTCCTGAGCTGAAGAATGACATGATTCCGGCAAGGATCGCCATGATCGGGTTCGCTGTCTTGATATTCATAACGGATTCCAGTGCAGAAACCAGGATATCAACACCTCCGGACAATGACACAATGTTCATCAGCATGCCAACTCCAAGAACCATGATGATCACATTCCACGGAATGCCCTTTACTGCTTTTTTCTCATCCCCGCATCCGATGATGCAAAGAACAGATCCGATCAGGAATCCGGTAAGTCCGACATTCCAGGAAAGCACCAGGACACCAAATGCCAGTACGACAAGTCCTGCAAGGGACAGGTACTGCTGCCATGTGAATTTCGGAAGTTTTTCTTTCTCATCCGTCACTACTGTCTGGTCCACTTTCCATCCTTTATAGTAAATATATACAAACACACAGCACACAACGGCTGTCACTGCTGTACAGACCATGATCGGGACAGTATTTCCTGTCATGTTCTGCTTTTCCATAAGGCCGCGCACAACGGCTGCTTCCGGTGTCAGCGGGCTCATACGGCCTGCCATTGCTCCCATATCACCAATGATCGATGTCATGATCGGGTTGATTCCAGCTGACACAGAGATTGGAATTGCGATAACCGGAATGATGGCAAGGCATGGTATCGATCCAGGGCCTGCCGCACTTAAGACCATGCCAATGATAAACATCACGAACGGGATTGCACGTGCCGGAACAAGATTTACGATCTTCTTCGCCAGAAGTTCCAGTGTTCCATTCCCATTAATGATTGCAAATAAATACGTTACGCCAACCATCTGTACGAATAACGACGTTCCAAATCCGCCGATCACATCTGCCGCTGCAATCTGATCTTTGAATAACAGTGTCAGGATCATTGCAAATCCAATACTCAATATACCAACGTTAACATTTCTAACAAAGCCGATCACGATCGCTACCAGCAGTAAGATCAAGCTTAATAATCCTAAATTCATAATAATCTCCTTCGTAAATTGTTTTACCTTTTTTCTTCCGACTGTCTATCGGAATGTAATACATACCGGACTTCCGGTCTCAATGATCTGCAATGTCGGAATCAGCTGTCCTGTCACCTGGTCAAAGTCAAATACGATCACGGTATCACTGTCTTCATTTGCTACATAGCATTTTCCGTCTTCTCCAAAGCAGAAGAATCTTGGAGTCTTTCCAAGACAAGGATAGAATCCGGATGTTTTCAGATATCCAGTCTTTGGATCGATACGGTAAACGGCCATACTGTCTGTGTAACGGTTCGATACGATTACGAATTTTCCACTTGGATCTATCATCACTTCACTTGCATCCGAATATCCGGTAACCGTCTCCGGAACCGTGCTTAATTCCTGCAGTGCTTCCATCTTGCCTGTCTCTTCATCGAACTGGAAGTATAACACCTTATTTCCTTTTTCCTCACACATATACAGCCATCTGTTATTTGGGTGCATTGCTGCATGACGCGGCTCATCCCATGTTCTTGAGAAAAATCTGGATGTCTCTGTCAGGCTTCCATCTTCGTGATTGAACTTCAGCGCTCTCATCTGTCCAAATCCATTCACTCTACCCTGTGCACAGGCAAAGATATAATTCTTGTTCTGGTCCCAGAGGCACTGATGAATGGTGGATACTTTTCCGTCTTCTTTTCCCTCGTATGTAAATGCCGCTTTCACCTCACCGAGAGAACCGTCTTCCTTACGTTCGATTGTATATAAAGTTCCTCCCTGCAGTGTTGCAACGATTACAAATTTATTTTCTTTGTCAACCGTTACATCGACCGGATTCTTTCCGCCAATATCAATCGTATTCAGATGCTCCAGTGTTCCGTCTTCTTTCACTTTGTAAGCTGATACCAGTGTGTAATCCCCATGTACACTGTACATGTACTCTTTCTTCTGGTCAAAGCACTGGAAACTTGGATTTTCAGCTACTTTAATAGTCTGGATTTTTTTCCATTCCCCTGTGGATTCCAAGATTTCATAAACGCTTAACCCCTCTCCTCTCGCATTTCTTTCTTTTGTTGTTCTGCTTCCTACATAAGCATATCTCATACTATGTTCCTCCTTTTAAAATTACCTTTTGTCCACCCTGTCAGGACAATTGTTTTTCTTTAAGAACATTGTATGTTATTTATTTGTCAATTGGAAATTCTTGTTAAGACTGGAAAAGCCATTCCAAAATGGAATGGCTCTCAATTCACGTGATAATATTTTTCGACAAATGTCACAAAATCCATGACATCTTCTGATTTATAACATTTTTCTGACAGCATCATCCAGACCTTTCTGGACACCTGCTGATCTTCCCTAGTATAGATTGGAATAAACTGCAGCTGGTCTTCATCGATGTTCCATGTATCCCCAAATGCAAACGTAATTCCCAGGCCTTTTTCTACCATTTCAATTGCAATATCCGTATACGGTACGTGATGTGCCTCATGCGGCATACTGCCAAACTGACTTTTCCACCACTGGTCCACCGTAAGCTTTACCATAGGATTCAGAAAAGATTCTATCAATGGCTGGTCTCCTAATTCCTCCTGTTTCATCCCCTTAGGCGCAATGGCAAACAGCTTTTCTTCAAACAGGCAGGTCTTTTCTCCAATATAAGGATAATCCCCGCAGATAATTGCAATGTCTACCGTCCCATCCGTCAGATTCCGGATCAGTACATCACTGGAATTCGCCATTGTCTTAATCTGCAGATGGTCATACTGATCTTTATAAGTTTTCAGAAGTGCCGGCAGATGTAACCGGCTGAACGAATTCGGAATTCCAATCTTAAGCAGTTCTTTGGACATCTTCCTGTCTGCAAAATGTTCCTGGATCTCATTTAAGAAATCAATCATGATACTTGATTTTTTTACCAGATATTTTCCCTCTTCTGTAAATGTGACTCCTCTGCTGCTTCTTTTTACTACCTCTATCCCCCACTCACTTTCAATGGACTTGATGCGTTTTGTAAGTGCAGGCTGCGTCATGTAAAGAGCTTCTGCTGCCTGCGTCATACTCCGCTTCTCATACAGTACATTCAATATCATCCAGTCTATATTTTTCATACTTTCTCTTCCTTCATACCATACCGACAGCCGTTAGTCCAAGGTATTCTTAATCGCTTCCTCTTTCTCGATATATTCAATAAATTCCTCTAATGTTTTTGAGATTCTCTTATTCTTCGAATATACAAACCATGTATTACGGATGACCTTGGTTCCATCCTTTCTTTCAAGTGGTGTCAGGCAGAGATTATATTCATTCTGGAAGTTCTCCGGTAAAAAGCAGCAGGCATACCCCAGCCCCTTATCGATCAACTGCCATGCAAAATCAATGTACCCGACAGCCATTCCCGCCGGTGCCTCTGTCCGAAAATGATCTTCCCACCATCCATCCAGAAGTTCTTTCGTCCGGTCATTGGTCTTATATGCAATGCGCTGCATCTTTGGGAGTTCTTCGTAATCTACTGGCTCCTTCGTTACCAGATACGCCTGGTTCTGTCCCACCAGCGTCTTGTGCACAGGCCCGTCATAATCGCCTCTTATAAACCCTACATCTATGGAATCTTCCAACATCTTCCGGAACAAAATATTGCTCTGCTCATTGATGATCTCAAACGTCGTATGTGGATGCCCCGCTGTATATTTTACCAGAATATCTGTCAGCGTATATTTACTGTAAGTATAGGATGATCCAATCAGGATACTGTCCTTTGACTTATCTTTTAATTCTTCCAGTTTGCTTTTTGTCTCTTTTAAAAATTCCAGATATTTTGCTGCCCGCTCTGCAAGATACTCTCCTTCCTGGGTAAATTCCAGTCCCTTTGGTGTACGATTGACAATATCTACCTGGAATTCTGCCTCCATATGCTGCAGTCTCTTCGTAAGCGACGGCTGTGTCATATACAGAAGATTCGCCACCTTGGTCATATTCGGATTCTTATATAATTCATGTAAAATTTCCCAATCAGAGTCTTTCACTTTTATGTCCCCTTTTCCTTCGTTATATTTCTGTCATATTTATATCCTATTTTAGCAAAACTTTTTTGAAGGCACAAGAGAAAGCGGAACAACATTTTCTTCTTGTTCCGCTTCTCTTACTTTGTTTTATTTCATACAGTTCACTCTGTCTGGTAATTTTATCTTACTTCTCTGCTTTCAGTTTCTTAATCGTCTCGATGACATAATTTGCAAATTCTTCTGTACTTGCATCTTCTGTAAATGTGGTAAGTACTACTTTTCTTTCTGATACAGTACAGATATCCATTGCTTTTTCCAAAAGTACATTTCTATCTGCATATCCGATATGGATCAACATCTGGCCCATTGCACGAATCAAACTGCTTGGATCTGCATATTCGCCTCTTCCGTGGCTCATCAGATATGGAGCTGTTCCATGGATAGCTTCGAACAATGCATAATGGTTACCGATGTTAGAAGATGATGCTGTTCCAAGTCCTCCCTGGTGCTCTGCTGCCACGTCTGTTACGATATCTCCGTACAGGTTTGGAAGTACAACGACTTCGATTCCCTTGTTAAACTCAGAATCCAGCATCTTTGCACACATTGCATCGACAAGTCTTTCCTGGATCTCAATCTCTGGATATTCTTCTCCTATTTTGCGGACAGCTTTGATAAAGTTACCGTCTGCAAGTTTTACGATATTTGCCTTTGTAACGATTGTTACATTCTTCTTTCCATTCTTTCTTGCAAATTCAAATGCAGCTCTGGCAATTCTTTCACTTCCCTGTTTTGTCTGTACTTTAAAATCTACCGCCAGGTCATCATTTACCTGAATACCTTTATTTCCCCAGATGTATTCTCCCTCAATATTCTCACGGAAGAATGTCCAGTCAATGTTCTTATCCGGGATCTTGATCGGACGTACGGCTGCGAAAAGCTCCAATGATCTTCTAAGAAGGCTGTTTGCACTTACCAGGTTTGGAAGTCCATCTCCCGCTCTTGGTGTTACCATTGGCCCTTTGACCAGTACATCACATTTCTTAATCTCTTCGAGCACATCTGCTGGAAGGCTTTCCATCTTTGCTACACGGTTTTCAATCGTCATTCCTTCAATTTCACGAAGTTCAATCTTACCGGAAGCGATCTCATCTGCTGCCAGTTCTTTTAAGACACGGACCGCCTGTTTCATGATGATTGGTCCGATACCATCTCCCGGAAGGATACCTACGATAATCTTTTCCTTTGTAGAAAAGTCGACCGGTTCCTCTCCCTGTTTCATTTTCTCGATTCTTTCAAATTCACCCTTGATGAGTTCCCCAAATGCTTCCTGGGCTTTCTTAATTTCTTCCATCTTCGTTTCCTCCTGTTATGGTCCGTTTTTTATTATTTATTATCCTTAAGCTGTTCCTGCTCTTTTAACTGTTTTTTCAGATAAGATAACTGTCCGCCGCTTAATACAACTTCGATCTCATTATCTGTAAGATCCAGCGTTACATAGAACTCGAATCCTTTTGTTTTATCCTGTACTTTGATTCTTCTAGTCGGAATCTGATCCAGAAGGTTATCAATCTCGATATAGTCTTCCAGTTCGATATGATCATATACCGAAGGATCTTCGAATAACATCGGAATAATTCCATGATTTACCAGATTGCCTTTGTGGATTCTCGCGATACTCTTGGCAATGACTGCTTTTACTCCCAGATACATCGGATTGATCGCTGCATGTTCTCTTGATGATCCCTGTCCATAGTTCTCACCGCCGATGATGATGCTTCGCTTCATTTCTTTTGCACGTGCTGCAAAGTCCGGTGCATAACGGTGATAACAATATTTTGACATGAGCGGGATATTGGATCTCATGCTTGAGAATTCTGCGCTTGCCGGAGTGATATCGTCTGTAGAGACATTATCCAGTGTCTTTAAGCTGACCGGTACACACAGATCCTGCTGTGGTGGCTCTGGAATTGGAAGGAATTTGATATTTGGTCCTTTGACCAGTTCTACCTTTTTCGCTTCTTCTAATGGCAGCGGTTTGATGATCATAGAGTCATCGATCAGATATTCTTCCGGCTCTGTGATCTTGGCAAGTTCTGATACATCCTCTCCCATGACTTCTTCTGCTGTTGCAAATGTTCCCATGATCGCTGTTGCAGCTGCACTTTCCGGACTTACCAGATAGATATCAGCTGTCGGGTTTCCTGCACGTCCTTTAAAGTTACGGTTGGATGTTCTGACTGCAACTCCGTTCGTTGCCGGTGTCTGGCCAATTGCACAGCATGGTCCACAGGAAATCTCCAGCATTCTGACCCCCGCCTGCAGAAGGATATCAATATATCCATCTCTTAATAATTCTCTGTACGTCTGCTTCGATGCCACTCCGCAGGTACAGCTGACATCATCATTGACATGATGTCCTTTGAAGACCATTGCTGCTTTCGCAATATCTGCATAGCTTGCATTGGTACAGCTTCCGATGAATACCTGCTGGACTTTTCTCTTTTCTACTTCTTTGATCGGCATTACATTATCCGGCTGATGTGGACAGGAGATCATCGGTTCCAGTTCACTTAAGTTGATCTCGATACAGTCATCGTATTCGGCATCTTCATCTGGAAGAAGTTCTACATATGCATCTTCTCTTCCCTGGGCCTTTAAGAACTTATGTACCTGTTCATCTGCCGGGAAAATGGAGGTCGTTGCTCCCATCTCTGCTCCCATATTGGAAATCGTTGCTCTTGCTGGTACCTCTAATTTTGCAACACCCGGTCCGACATACTCATATACATTTCCAAGTCCGCCTTTAATTGTTACTCTTCTTAACATTTCCAGAATGATTTCCTTTGTATTACATCCAGGTTTTAATTCTCCTGTCAGATTTACCTTTACAACTCTTGGCATCTTCAGTCTCATCGGTACTCCTGTCATGGCTGTTGCCACGTCCATTCCACCGACTCCAATACAGAGCATCCCGATGGAGCCTCCATGAGGTGTATGACTGTCACCGCCCATGCTGATCTTTCCCGGTGCTCCGAATCTGGATACATGTACGGTATGGCAGATTCCATTACCAGGTCTGGATACATATACCCCAAATTTCTTTGCTGCTGACTGCAGATAAATGTGATCATCCGGTGTCATATTGTTGACATACAATAAGTTGTGGTCCAGATAGCTTACACTACATTCCGTACGGACTCTGTCAAGTCCGATTGCTTCGAATGCCAGATATGTCATAACTGCATTGATATCATGTGTCAGTGTCTGGTCTACTTTAATAAATACTTCTTCCCCCGGCACCATACTTCCTTTTACATAGTGCGATTCAATAATTTTACGCGTCAATGATTTTCCCATTTTGACAACCTCCTGCATTTGTCGTTATTTCTTTGTCATTTTCTGCCTTTATTATAAAATGTCCTATGGTGCCACGTAAAATTGCATAAAATAATGAGCTTATTCCTTTTTGGAATAAGCCCATTGTTTTCGTTATCTCTATTTTTTATCCTTGAAGATTACTCTTGGAAGACTCTTCCCTGTCTTAAGCATCTCGTCGATCGTCTCATTCTGTGCCTTTATCTTCCGTTCCGATTTCTTTATCACTGACTCTACTTCTTCCGGACGGATCACACAGACACCATTCTCATCTCCTACGATCAGGTCCCCCGGATGGATCTTCACTCCGGCGCATGTGATCGTAACATTCAGTTCTCCTTCTGCAGATTTCTTACAGCTCTGTGGAATCACTGCTTTCGCATAGATTGGGACTCCGGCCTCCCGGCAGCCTTCAATATCACGGAATGCTCCATCGATCACAACTCCTTCTACACCCTGAAGCTTTGCGCAGATGCTTCTATGGTCGCCCCAGTAAGAATGATTGCATTCCCCTTTCCCCGCAATCACCATAACATCGCCTTCCTTCACTTCCAGAAGGGCATCCGGTATGATCCCGCTCACTCCATATGGTGCATCGACAGTATAGGCAGGTCCGACGATCTTTCTGCCTGCCGCCAGCGGTTTTACCTGATAATCCATGACTCTTGGTTCTTCCATCCCGTCACATAATTCCGGCACCGAAAAGTCCCGGAGCTTTTCTACCATTTCTTTTGTTGTCATATGCATCCTCTTTTCTTTTTTATTTTTTAACACTGCTGTCTTACTATCATTCTTCCTTATCATCTGTTTTCTCATCTTATCATACAATAAGCCATCCCGCTTTGTGTAATTCACAAAAGGAATGGCTTTATAACTTTTTGTTATTTTCTGTTATTTTTTTGCAGACTTATTTACAAATCCGATCTTATTAAGCGGCCAGTACCGGAATCCTGCTTTTGCCAGAATTGCCTCTTTCTTTACATACGTATTATCCCAGTATCTGGAATCGAGACTGTTATTCCGGTTGTCACCCATTACAAAATAACTGTCTTCCGGGACTTCGTAAGGTCCGAAGCTTCCTGTCATCTCTTCCGGGCAGAAGCTGACCGCCTGTGTCTGTTCTTTTCCATTAATGTAAATCTTCCCGTCTTTCACGGTAACGGTCTCTCCCGGCAGTCCGATCACACGCTTGATAAAGATCTTAGATGGATCATCCGGATATTTGAAGATTACTATATCATATCTTTCCGGGTCATCCTTTATATATGCCAGACGGTTCCCCAGTACACGGTCCCCCTTCATGATCGTATCCTGCATGGATTCCGACGGGATCACTGCGTTGATATACACCAGTTTGTTCATCGCAAATACAACGCAGAATATGATCAGAAACGTCTTCAGGTAATCCCATACAGCCGCCATACCGGTCAGTTCTTTTTCTTCCTGCTTCTTTTTCTTTTTATTTTTCATGTTTTTACACTCTCCCCTTTCATGTAGCACATGCGCGATCTTTTTCACACATTTTTGCGTTCTCCCCACGCTTCACACATATAGCTTCATATGGTTTATGAAAGTTTTAATATAACCCCATCCGGACTGAATGCCACTTCATTGCCCTCATTAATCTCCTTCTGATAAAGTTCCGCATCCGGAATCTCTAACTGAATCTCTTCTTCACTTTTCAGCTTCTGAAGGGTCACTTTAGCCATCGGTTCTACCCCGTCCGGTCTTCCTTCACATCCAAAATCTGGTTCATCAATTCTCATCACCAGATATCCCATATCCAGGATATCTACTGTCTGCGCATCTAATTTTCCATCAAAGAACTTATCCAGTACTCTCCGAAAGACTTCATTCTCTTTTGCCGCCAGCGCAAACAACGTCATTGACGAACGCAGTTTCAGATCATCAGGCCATCCCATGACTCTGGTTGCATCATCTGATTCCAGTTGCAAAAGTGCCTCTGAACTCTCTCTTAAATGTGCATTTGTCACTGCGTTTTCTATATATGCTTTAGCTTCTTCATAGTCTTCAATAGCGTAGTACATTGCAGTACCGCTACTCCCCAGCCCCTGAATCTGCGGAAAAATGTACCACATCCAGCAACTTCTCTTATGTCCACTCTTAATCTCTGCAAGAGCTGTCTTAAATTCTGACTCCTGCGCTTTGATAAACCTCTCTAGATTATTCTCTCTCATTCTTTTTTTGAACCTCCAGTCCATACATCTGTCTGTACGCTGCTTCTTTTCCAGTACAGTTTTTATAACAACATCTTTTTCTATTTTAGCATACCTTTCTATGTCATGTATACATCAAATCATCCGACATCTATAGAATAACCGGAACACAAAAAGCAGAAACTGTTTTTTACACCAGCTTCCGCTTTTCTTACTTTTATTACTTATACCAATTCAGCAATCTTTTCTCCTTTTTTTATTTTACCCGGAGATTCTTTTTCTATTTTTCTTCCATTTACATCTGTAGCAATTATCATCACTGACATATCATAACCTTCTGCTTTTATCTTCTCTATGTCCTCTGTCACAAGAATATCTCCCATTTTCACCTGATCACCAACAACTGCCTGTACATCAAAATATTTTCCATTCAGATTAACTGTATTAATTCCAATATGAATCAAAAATCCAGTTCCAAGAGCCACAGCATGTGCAATTACATAATTCATATATCCATGATGTGCCGGATCTGCAAGTGCAATTCCTGGTACTACAGTTGTTCCAAATCCAAGTGCTGCAAGGTTTGTAATATATACAATTGCGCCTCCGACTGCACCCCCAATACAGCCTCCTGCCAGTGGATATCTATACCGGATGTTCACGCCAAAAAGTGCTGGTTCTGTGATTCCAAATAATACAGAAACAAAACTTGGAATACAAAGTTCTTTTGCCTTTGCATCTTTCATATTTCTCACCATATATCCAAGTACTGCTCCACCCTGTGCAATGATTGCTACAGACATTAACGGATTCAGAAAGTTTCTTCCAGTATCCACCAAAAGCTGCGATTCAATTGCTCCAAACACATGATGTAAAACAGTAATAACAATCAACTGCTGAACTCCTGAAAATGCAGCATATCCAAAAATTCCCAAGTTTCTGGTCATCCACACCAGTACATTTGTAATTCCTGATGCTAATCCCCTTCCAATTGCCCAAATTGCCAGATCTGTAGGATATGAAGATTCCTTATATTTTTCCAGACTTTTTAAACAGCATATGAAATCCCCCCTTCTTCTTACCGGCAGAAAAATTTTCTTGCATTTTCCGATATGCCAGACTATAATAATGATTGAACGAAGTTTTTTATAAACAGGGGGGAGCTGGAGAAAACCGGCTGAGAGGAAGCGTAATTCCGTTTCGACCCTTTACCTGATTTGGATAATGCCAACGGAGGGATTCATACCATGTATTGATTTGACAGAGATGCCCCCGCATCTCTTCTTTTTTACTTTTTGTACCCTCCATCCGCTTTATGAATGAAGGGTATTTTTTTATGAAAGGGATGTTTATTTATGACACACACAACTTTATCATCAGACTCTTCACGGACAAGACGACTGGCTCTTGCCGGTGTATTTACGGCTCTTGCCATCGTCGGAAGTTTCTTAAGCTTTCCGGTTGCAGGCAGTAAATGTGCACCTGTACAGCATATTATCAATATCCTGGCAGCAGTCACGTTAGGACCCTGGTACAGTGTAGGAATTGCATTTTGTGCCAGCCTGTTACGAAATCTGCTTGGCCTTGGCAGCATGATGGCTTTTCCCGGAAGTATGGTTGGAGCACTTTGCTGCGGACTTGTATACTCCATCTGCCACAAGCTCAGCCTGACTTGTCTTGCAGAGGCACTCGGCACAGGAATTCTTGGCGGCCTGGCTGCTTATCCTGTTGCAGTATACATTATGGGAATCACTCCTGCCGGGATCTTCGTCTATGTCGTTCCATTTCTGATTTCCACTATTGCAGGAAGCATTCTTGCATTTCTGCTGATTACAGCGCTGAACAAAAGCGGCGTAATGGCTATGATAAAAACGACTCGTTAAGAGTTGTTTAGAAACGGTACATTGGGGACACCACCTTGTACCGCATACACAAGTATCAGATTTTCCCATCTGATATAGGCGTCAGTAATTTCATAGTTCTTTTTATGAACCTCAGATCTGTGTAGAGAAATGTTTCCCTGCATCGAAATCTGTGTGTTTTTGCTGACGCATTATAACCTTATATTTAATTTTTTAACGGAGGCAAACACATGAGAAATTACACAACACAGATGGATGCTGCAAGAAAAGGAATTGTCACTCCTGAAATTGAGATTGTAGCAAAAAAAGAAAACATGACAACAGAAGCACTTATGAAACTGGTTGCAGAAGGCAAGGTTGCAATCTGTGCCAACAAGAATCACACCAGCCTTGATCCGGAAGGTGTCGGAAGCATGCTCCGTACCAAGATCAATGTAAACCTTGGTGTATCCCGCGACTGCAAGGATTACAATATTGAAATGGAAAAAGTTATGAGTGCTGTAAAGCTTGGTGCTGAAGCCATCATGGATTTATCAAGCCACGGTAACACACAGCCATTCCGCCAGAAACTGACACATGAATGCCCTGCTATGATCGGTACGGTTCCTGTATACGACAGTGTCATCCACTATCAGAGAGATCTTGCTACTCTGACCGCTCAGGACTTCATCGACGTTGTCCGTCTTCACGCAGAAGATGGTGTAGACTTTGTCACACTTCACTGCGGAATTACACGTAAAACAATTGAGCAGATAAAAAAACACAAACGTAAAATGAATATTGTAAGCCGTGGCGGAAGTCTTGTATTTGCATGGATGTGTATGACCGGAGAAGAAAATCCTTTCTACGAACACTATGATGAGATTCTTGATATCTGCGAAGAATATGATGTTACTATCTCCCTTGGTGATGCATGCCGCCCTGGATGTCTGGCCGATGCTACCGATGTATGCCAGATTGAAGAACTGGTGCGTCTTGGAGAACTCACAAAACGTGCATGGGACCACAATGTACAGGTAATGGTAGAAGGACCGGGACATGTACCGCTTGATCAGGTTGCTGCCAACATGAAAGTACAGCAGAGTATCTGCATGGGTGCTCCGTTCTATGTACTTGGCCCTCTTGTTACGGATATTGCTCCAGGTTACGATCACATCACATCCGCTATCGGTGGTGCAGTTGCTGCTATGAATGGTGCTGCATTCTTATGTTATGTAACACCTGCAGAACATCTGGCGCTTCCTAATGTAGATGACGTAAAACAGGGGATCATTGCTTCCAAGATTGCTGCCCATGCTGCCGACATCGCCAAAGGTGTTCCCGGAGCACGTGATATTGATGATAAAATGGCTGAAGCACGTCAGAAACTTGACTGGGACGCACAGTATGCCTGTGCATTAGACCCTGAAACAGCCAAAGCCATCCGTGACAGCCGAAGCCCGGAAGATGATCATAGTGATACCTGCAGTATGTGCGGAAAATTCTGTGCAGTCAGAAGTATGAATAAAGCTTTGGCCGGAGAATATATTGATATTCTGTAATTCTTGGGATTTAATTTATTAACTGGAGAAGCGGCCTCTCAGTCCTTGAAGGAAACAATAGATAAGGCTTCTTGTTCAGGTT
>OLPR01001869.1_pt1 | contig 16512 bp, 18 predicted proteins | sample 1672761 | NCBI WGS metagenome assembly OLPR01 (sample SAMEA3136721, study PRJEB25190) | human gut metagenome | biome: human gut; feature: human-associated habitat; material: faeces | place: Austria | collected 2013 | reverse complement strand
CTTCATGAGCTGAGTCATGCCTTTTGCAGGAAGGTACTGGGCCTGAACCGGAATTATCACCTCATCTGCTGCAGTAAGGGCATTTAAGGTTATCATCCCAAGGGACGGCATGCAGTCTATTAGGATGAAGTCATACTTATCCCTAAGGGGTTTAAGACTAGTATCAAGTACCTTTTCTCTGCTCATGGCATTTACAAGGTAGTTCTCTAATGATGAAAGCTCAAGATTTGACGGTATAAGATCCACTCCCTCATCATGCTTTAAAAGGATATCTTCCATATAGAAGTCCGAATCCTTTATTACATGGAACATCATGTTTGCCAGTGTGCTGTCCAGCTTGTCTCCGTTCCAGCCCAGACTCTGGGTCAGGTCTCCCTGCGGATCCGCATCAACAAGAAGAACCTTGTACCCGTTTGCTGCCAGGCCTACGCCAAGGTTAAGTGTAGTGGTGGTCTTGCCGACTCCTCCTTTCTGGTTGCATATTGCAATGACATTACATTTTTCCATGGCCATTCTCCTCACAATCCACTTCGTTTTCCGCATCTGCTATGATGACATCGATTGCATAACTGTCGATTGTCTCATCATCAAAGAAGCGATCCATAAACATCTCGCATGCATCCTCATCTGTATCGGAGAGGACTCTGATTTCAAGAAGTTTTTCTGAAATCCTCCTGAGACCTGCGACACAGAACACGGAGTAGAGCATATCGACTGCAGGTCTTGCCCTGTCGAATTCCTCAAGGTCAAGCAGTGTGCTCATGATATTAAATATCTCGAAATCTTCAAGAACGTTTTTTGCCAGGAAGGCAAAACCGTCTGCAGCAGCTTCGGCACGTTCTTCAACATACGAAGATGCTGCCTGAGAATAGATCTCCCTGCAGGCATTCTCGAATTTCGGGCATGGACCGGATTCGTCATTGTCACAAGCCCTGCAGCATTCAGGTGAATTAACGGTAATTTTCATTTCAAGCATTCTGTTATTCATTTGTATTTTCCTTTCCGCCATATCGGCTAACAAAAAAGCCGCACTCCTTATTGAGTACGGCATGTAGGGAATATTGATAACAGGTTATGCTATGAGCCTTGCGAGGATCTCATCAACAGGATCTGTGTATCTGTTTTCTGCTATCAGGTTATTTCTAAGTTCGTTAAGAGCAAAGACCAGAACTCTTACTTCATCGTGGGTCAGCTTAAGCTTCATAGTGTATCTCATATCTGAATCCTCCTTTGTTTTTTCTTCATATTAATTCATGAAAACCTAAGGTTCAATTATGCGATTAAATGAAAAAGACAGCCCGAAAGCTGCCTGTAAATGTCAATTATGCGATTTTTTGAGGCTGTTTTTGCCTGATTTCATCCCATATCTTTATGCATCGGAGAGCATGTTATGGGGTCCGGAGAGCACCTTTTGGGCATTTTTTTATGGGATGGATTTGTCTATATAAAAACGTGGAAAACGTTGAAATTTCAATAAAAAAGAGACCTGAAACAGGTCTCTGAATTCTGGCGGAGGACATGGGACTCGAACCCACGGGGCTGTTACACCTTACTCGCTTTCCAGGCGAGCTCCTTAGCCACTCGGTCAATCCTCCGAATTTCTATTGGTACCTTTCGCAAGGCACCTCTATAATATAGCAAAAAAACGTGACAGATGCAAGCGTAATCTTTAAGAATTTTGCATATTGAAGGAACTATTTTTTGCGGAATCCATACAAAACTTAATAGAGGTGGGGTCTGGCGGCATATTTTATTCAGGATGGATGTTTTTTTACATAATTTTAAGATTTTTTCACAGTTTCAACATTGTTTTTTTTAAAAAAAAGGAATACTATTATATTGTGAAAGTTTGAAATCGCAAACTTTTATATACTATACAATGATAGAGGCGATAGATTTGAAATTTGATTTACATTGTCATACTAAGGAAGGATCCATTGATTCCAAGGTTTCTGTAGCAGAATTTGCAGATCGTTTTATGGAACTGGGATACGATGGATTTATGATCTCGGATCATAACAGCTATAAGGGTTGCAAGGCATGGGATGCCATAAAGAACGATCCGAAATACCGAAATTTTACCGTTATTCGCGGTATAGAATATGATACGAAAGACGCAGGACATATACTGGTGATCCTGCCGGATGGCATCTATCCCAGAGTACTGCGGATACGCGGACTGAAATGCAGCACGCTGATCAAGCTGGTACATTCTCTGGGAGGGATCCTGGGACCGGCTCATCCATTTGGAGTGGCGACATCCAGTGCTATGGGATTCAAGAAAATGAAGATGAGCTACATCAAGCACTTTGATTTCATAGAGACTTTCAATACCTGCGAATTTGTTAATTCCAACCGTCTGGCGAAAGATCTGGCAGATCGGTTTGATATGCCGTCATTTGCAGGGTCGGACGCACATGTTCCGGAATATATCGGAATGGCATGCACGGAGATCAATGCACAGATCCACTGCAATAACGATCTTATTGCAGCAGTAAAATTTGGCGCAGATATCAAAGCGTTTGGAACTGAAAGAGAGATCACGAAAAAAGCCAAGCGTAAGGAACACTGGATCGGACGTGTCGGCTATCAGATCTATAATCGTGGGATCGGGAAGATGGTATACCCATATCGTTCTTATCACCACAGAAAACTGGGCACCGTTTTTCACATCCATATGTAGGAGAACGTGGATACACGGTGGCAAAATCGTCAGCATTATAATTATAACAAAAAAGCAAAGCAGCACTTGAGCAAAACAAAAGTGCTGCTTTTTCTGTATAGAAGGTATGCTGGTACACGCTACAGCTTATGATCACAGCTGTGGTACAGTGAAATAACAAGAAGCTCCTCCCTTTTCAGAATATCGATCTGCTCCATGATCCGGCTTTTGTCAAACGGAGAAAGTGACTCGTAGAGAGGCAGCACATCCCGAAGAAGACTCTCATTTTTCTGATAGTGGATCTGCAGCATGATCAGCTCTTCCATAGATGCATAGACCAGATCCGACAACGAAACATGGTAGAGAGCAGAAAGCTTTTGGAGGGTATCAAGATCCGGCGTGCGAAGTCCTGATTCATAGGAGGCATATGTGCTGCGTGACAGATGGAGGCTTGCAGATGTCTGTTCCTGACTGCTGCCGGAAAAGATTCTCAGAGCTTTCATATTAGTGATCAGTGTATGGAAGTCATTTTTCATTTGTATTCCCTCCTTTCGCGGCAGTAGAGATCTGAAAGAGCTCCTCTGTGATACGGAGCTGGTTTTTAGAAGAGAGGGCGAGAAATTTTTTCTGAAATTCACGGCTTTCTATAGAATGGATCTTTTTTTGCAGAAGATCTGTTGCTTCGACAGACAGATCAAATGAAATCATATACTCGAAGCTGATGTGATATAACAGGGATAATGCATAAAGCTGCGGGAATGTGGCTTCTTTTGTCCCGCTTTCCAGACAGGAATACTGCGAACGCGAAATGTCGATCTTTTTGCAGACTTCTTCCTGGCTCATAGTGTGAGCGATACGTAGAAACCGCAGATTTTTAGCAATCCGATGCTGAGCGTCAAGATTCGCATCGGGGTTTACAGCGTCATAATGATACATGGGTTGCTCCTTTCTTTGTCTCATAATGAAAAAAGGTTCTTTCTTTAATAGAATGTATTTGTAGAAAAATGTTGCATTTTTTACGAAAGTTTTTTTATTTTTTTTGTTTTTTCTCTCTAAATCGCTTTTTATAGGCCTTCATCTGTAGATATATCAACTTATCATGTAACACATGAAGCTTGTGAAAAACTTTCCTTACACGTACAAGATTCGTTGCAAGTCTAACATCCTCTGGTGTCGTGACCTTAATGTTATCATAACCACCTTCAAACAGTTTTACCGGCACATTCCCATATGTTTCTACTACCATTGCATCATCGGTTACTTTTCCATCATCATTTTCCATCATCTTTTCATATGCCTTTTTTACAAGGTCAAATTCAAAACATTGTGGTGTCTGAACCTGCCACAATGTTTTTCTCTCAGGTGTACGGATCGCGTAATTCTCCTCATCAACAACTTTAATCGTATCTTTCGATGGCATTCCCACGACACATGCACGATATTTTTTTACATAGTATATGCATTTTTGTATTAATTCTGCACTGATCATCGGACGTGCTCCATCATGAATCAGTACATAATCTGCATCCTCAATTGCTTCAAGCCCAAAATAAACGGATGCATAACGTTCCCATCCGCCTGGCACAATCTTTTTCACCTTATTAAAATGATAACGGTCTACAATATACTCTTTACAGTAATCTATCTCGTCTTCTCCTGTAACAAGAATAACCTCATCTACAGCGCTCTCCTCAAAAGCCTTCAGCGCATAGTACACCAAAGGCCTTGATTTGATCAGCATATATTGTTTTGGGATTCCGCTTCCCATTCTTTTTCCTTCTCCTGCTGCCAAAACGATTGCCGCAATTTTTTCTCCCATGTATTTACCCCTGTCTGGTACCAATCTTTAATCCAGGTACCGCATTCAGATCTAAGCCGCTTCTTACACCATTGATATAGTCATAGTATCCACAAACTCCGATCATTGCTGCATTATCTGTACAGAAAATAGGAGATGGATGATAAAATTCAATTCCTGCTTCCTTACATCTCTCAATCATTTTTGCACGAAATGCTCCATTGGATGCAACTCCACCTGCGATTGCAAGTTTCTTGTATCCTAATTCTTTCGCCGCTTCTACTCCGTGAGAACTCAAAACATCTACAACCGCTTCCTGGAAAGAAGCCGCGACATCCGCACGGTTTACTTCTTCACCTTTCATCTCGCACTTATTTAAATAATTCAATACTGAAGATTTTAATCCACTAAAACTAAAGTCCATCTTAGAATCATTCACTTTCGCTCTTGGAAATGCAATTGCATTCTTATCCCCTTCCTTGGCAAGTGCTTCAATCTTTGGACCCCCTGGATATCCCAGTCCTATCGCACGTGCTACTTTATCGAAGGCTTCTCCTGCTGCATCATCTCTTGTACACCCAATGATCTCGTATTTTCCATAATCCTTGACATCAACAAGGTGTGTATGCCCCCCTGATACGACCAGACATAAAAATGGAGGTTCTAAATCTGGATGTTCAATATAATTAGCGCAGATATGTCCTTCAATATGATGCACTCCTACCAATGGTTTCTTCTTTGCAAACGCGAGTGCTTTCGCTTCTGCCACACCAACTAATAGTGCACCGACTAATCCTGGTCCATAAGTAACCGCGATCGCATCAATACTATCTAATGTTTCTCCTGCTTCTTTTAATGCTTCTCTTACTACAAAGTTCACTTTCTCTACATGTTTTCTTGAGGCAATCTCAGGGACAACACCGCCATATAGCTTATGCAGTTCAATCTGAGATGAAATGATATTGGATTTTACACATCTTCCATCCTCTACAACTGCTGCCGCTGTCTCATCGCAGGAAGATTCGATTGCCAGAATCTTAATCTTATCGCTCATCGTATTCTCCTATTCTTCCTGAAAATCTAAAGTTATCGTCTTACCATCTTTTCCAGCTTTTGCTCTAGGGAAAATCGACTTCACTTTCCCCATAAATTCTTCTGCCCGGACTAATGACGGACTATAATGAGTTAACCACATCTGTTTTACATCTGCTTCTTTTGCAAGATGCGCAGCTTCGTAAAATGTCATGTGTTTATATTCTCTTGCTTTCTTTTCTTTTCCTTCTTCTCCATACATTCCTTCACAAATAAATAAATCTGCATTCTTTGCGTGTTCAGAAATTGTCTGGACTGGCCTTGTATCCGTACAATATGTCAATTTAATTCCAGGTCTAGGACTTCCTAAGATCATATCACTTGTAAGTACACGACCATCTTCACTTGTCACAGTTTCTCCCTTTTGAAGCCTGTTCCAGTATTTCATCGAAATGTCATTTTCCTTTGCCTTTACAGGATCAAACTTCCCAGCTCTTGGGATGATCATATTATAGCCATAACAAGGCACATTATGTTTTACATAGAAAGCTTCAATTTTATAGCCATCCATCTCAATAACGTGCTCTTTCTCATTTAATTCATAAAATTCGATTGGAAATGGAAGTTCTGGTGCGATCACGCGCAGTGAATTCACAACCCTTTCTACGCCTTTTGGTCCTATGATCAAAAGAGGTTCTGTTCGTTCTGCATTTCCAAGTGTTAAAAGAAGTCCTGGAAGTCCACTGATATGATCTGCATGAAAATGTGTAAAACAGATCGCATCTAATGGTTTAACACTCCAGCCCCTCTCTTTAATTCCTACCTGTGTTCCCTCCCCGCAGTCGATCAACAGACTATGCCCGTTGAATCTTGTCATACATGCGGTCAACTTTCTATATGGAAGCGGCATCATTCCACCGGTTCCAAGTAAACATACATCTAACATAAATCACCTTTTATGATAATATCTCACTCTTCTCTGTTACCTTTGGAGAAATCTCAAATTGTTTTACGATACGATCGTAACATCTCTCACAAATCTTAAATTCATGAATCTGCGTATCTTTGTTTGAGAAATACCCCCATTCTTTTTTAACTTCTATATAATCTGTTTTATTGTTTAATAACTGTCCACATACATTACATTTCATCTCATTCTCCTCCTTACGCTCATCATTATAAACGGGCGTTTCTGAAGAATCCAGTGGAAATGATTGGTCATCTGTTGAAATTTCACAAAACATTAAGATCGCATCCTCGATCGGATCCTTATAATACTTTGCTCTGCGTCCATATTCTTCAAATCCATTCTTTAAATAAAACTGATACGCTGCTTCGTTTGATTCTCTGACCTCCAAATAGATCGTGTCTACCCCTATCTCCTGATACCTTCGTCTAAACTCATGAAACAACAATGTGCCAATTCCCATTTTCCTTATAAATGGAATCATTGCGATCCTATGTAATTCTGCCTGATCTAACACATGCTCAGCGATTATATATCCACTAATACGATTTCTGTCTCTCCATACATAAATATCACTAGTTTTACGATAATAGAAAGACTCAATACTATCGAAACTCCATGGTCTGTGAAAAGAAAGTTTTTCTATCTCTGCGATCATCGGAAGATCTTCTGGAAGTGCTTTCCTCACATGCCATTCTCTGGCTGTTATACTACTTTTGTCCATGAAGCCTCTCTTCTCTCTCTCGTTCAGCCTGAGATTTTCTTAAATATTCTGGCACAAATTCGTCTGCACTTTCATAAATTCCCTGTGCAAAATATACTTGTGCTAACGTTCCGACTGCTGCTGCTCTCTGGCGGTTTGCATGTGCTGGAGCAAAAATTGCCAGATCACCCATCTTCTCTAAGATTTCTTCTTTATATACTGGTACGCCATCCCCAAGGAATACAACTGGTTCATTGTATTCCATCAACTGTATCAAAGTATCTTCTACACTCTGGGCACATTGTTCCTTTAAGACTTTCATTTCACTGCCTTCAAATCGGTAAAATCCTGTATACACTTGTTTTCTTCTGGCATCCATCATTGGACAAATGATCATGGACGTTCCAAATAACTGATATGCAAGCCCATCTACAGTTGGCACAGGAATGATCGGTTTATCCAGTGCCAGCCCTAATCCTTTGGCTGTTGCTGCACCAATGCGAAGTCCCGTAAAAGAACCTGGTCCTTTTGCTACCGCAACCGCATCAATATCTTCTATCTCAAAGGATGTTCTCTTGATTACTTCATCTAACATCGGAAGTAACGTCTGAGAATGTGTTAATTTATTTCCAGTCGTATACTCTGCGATCAACTGATCATCTTCGATCAATGCCACAGAAGCTACCAGACCAGAGCTGTCCAGTACTAATAATTTCATCTATTGTTCCTCCATTTCAATCTCTCGATAGTCAAATCCTTTTTCTAAATCTTTACGGATCGTAATCTTTTGATAATGATCTGGCAGAATCTCCTCGATCAGATTTGCCCATTCGATCAGACAGACTCCTTCTCCATAAACATAATCCTCATATCCGATCTCGTCCATCTCTTCAATATCACCAATACGATAAACATCAAAATGATATAGTGGAAGTCTTCCCTCTTCATATTCTCTTACGATCGTAAAAGTCGGACTCTGAATTGGTTCTGTGATACCAAGTCCATCTGCCAACCCTTTTGTAAATACAGTCTTACCAACCCCAAGATCTCCATATAAACAGATCACCTGTCCAGGCTGTGCCTCCTGTCCGATCTTCTTTCCGATCTCATACGTATCTTCTGCACAAAAACTTTGTACGATCATTTTCTATTCTTCTCCTTCTGATTTCTCTTGAACTTCTGATCCTGATGCTTCAACCTGAGTTTCCGTTTCTACTTCTGTCTCTTCCTGCTCAGTTTCTGCTGATGCCTTGGAATATTTTGAAATATCTCCTCCATCTGTCTGTGTCTGAACAGCCTTCTTTCTTGCTTCTTTGATGTGTTCTTTCATATAATCTAACATCTTTTCTCTGTCATCACCAAGTTCATAATCTGGAAATACAAATGCCTGCTGTTTTCCTGTATACAATAATGTCAGTCCCATAAAATGTGTGATCTTATAAACTCTGGCCCACTCGATCGTTGCACTTTCTTCTCCTAGTTCCACAAAAATACCATCATCTCGTAAGGTATAGTATGTTGGATTCTTGTATACTGGATTCTCAATTGCCTGTTTCTTTGCTTTTACATATATCATCAGTGGATTAATGACAACAAATAATGCAATAACGACTACACCAAAAATAATATTCGTCTGTCCTTCTGGCTGACCGATTCCGTGGACGATCATATATGCTCCGACTCCCAGCATAAAAATCGTCAAAATCGCCTGTACTCCGGAATACGTGTATGCTAATGAAAATTTAAAAATATCTTTCGCTTTTAATTGTGTATGAAATTTCATCTTAATTCTCCTTACCTTTTCTCTGTTAATGAAATATTATACCATAATCCGGGTATAAAACCAATGATTTTACAAATACTACAAGCATACACGAAAACCAATGAATATGGAGGATCTTAAGAATGAAAGCTACAGGTATTATACGAAGGATTGATGACCTTGGCCGGATCGTTATACCAAAAGAAATACGAAAAACCATGCACATCAGAGAAAGCGATCCTTTGGAGATATTTACAGAGAGGGACGGCGATATCATTTTAAAGAAATATTCCCCGATCGGTGAACTAGGAAACAGTGCGAAGCTATATGCAGAATCGATCGCTGCTCAGATTCCACATACAATCTGTATTTGTGATCAAGACTGTGTGATCGCTGCTGCCGGACCAAATGCCAAAAAACTAATCGGAAAATTATTAGATGAAAAGGCTGAAGAAGCTTTGATAGATCGAAAACATATATTGATGGACCGTGAAAAAGAAGATTTCTTTCCTCTGATCTTGGACTTCCCAGAGGTATTTCGCTATGTGTGTCTTTCTACGATCATTGCAGAAAGTGAAGCCGTTGGATTTGTATGTATTCTTTCTATTGAAGATGAATTAAATGATCAGGAGTTTAAAATTGCCAAAATTGCTTCTGATTTTCTAGGAAAACAGCTCGAAGCATAACGTAAAAAAGTGAAATACAGTCGCACAAAACGGCTGTACATTTCACTTTTTTCTTCATGATACATATTTATTATGATTCAATAATAATATTTTCTAATCCACCTTCGACTGCCCAGTTTTTAAATTCCTGCATCTGTTCTTTTGTGTACAGTTTGGGATTTTCTTCAAAACAATATTCTCTATCTATCAAGTGATATTTTGCTTCTGCCAGTGGATTGTAGTTTAAGATTTCATAGGAAACATACTGATAGATCCCATTTAAATATTTTGCAATTCCCTTGATGTTATCTTTCGTTGCGGTCATTTCTGGAATCATCGGTGTTCTTATGATGACCTTCTCTCTGTTTGATGTCTCTAATAAGTATCTGATATTATCTTTGATCTTTTGATTTGAAACCCCAGTGTAATGCATATGGTCTTTTTCTGTTGCTAATTTAAAGTCTGCAAAAATCCGGTCTAAATATGGAAGGAGCTCTTTGATCACTTCCTGATCTGCATACAAGGATGTCTCGATCGCGGTGTGGATTCCTTCTTTTTTACATGCTTTTAACAGCTCTTTTGTAAACTTCCACTGTAATAACGGTTCCCCTCCTGAGATCGTAACTCCTCCATTTCCATAACGATAGAATGATTTATCTTTGCGGATTTCTTCCATAACCATTTCTACGCTCATCTCTCTGGAATCCATGGCGATTGCTCCCGTTGGACACCAGTCAATGATGGTATTCCAGTTTTCATTTCTGTTTGGATGAATGTGTATCTGGTCATTTTCCATCGTAACGCCCTGATTTTTTGATTTCGCAATACACGTCTTACAATGCATGCAGCGGTTTTCAAAATAAATTGGTCTTTTGCGAATCGAAATTCCTTCTGGATTCTGACACCAGACACATTTTAACGGACATCCTTTTAAAAATACTGTGGTACGGATTCCGTCTCCATCGTGCGTTGAAAATCTGCGAATATCAAATACTTTTCCTGTCATCTTAAATATCTCCATAACTTGTTCTTGCGATGATCTCATTTTGCAGTTCATCGGCAAGTTCTGTAAAGTAGGCTGTGTAACCCGCAACTCTGACGGTCAATCCGCGGTATTGCTCTGGATTCTTCTTTGCTGCGAGCAAGTCTTCTTTTCTTACTACGTTAAACTGGATATGTGGAATCTCAAGATCTACAAATGTTCTTAAGAAATTTGCAAACTTATCAATTCCTGTCTCTGTCTTGAAAAATTCAGGAAGGAATTTCATATTTAATAATCCGCCATTGGTTGTAAGTGTCTTATCTAGTTTGGATACGGATTTTAATACGGCTGTTGGTCCTTTGATATCTCTTCCGTAAACAGGTGACATTCCTCCATCTGCTAATGGTTCCTTCGCATATCTTCCATCTGGAGTTGCGCCTACATTTTCACCCATTGGCACATGGGCTGATACGGTATACATTCCTGTATGATATGGACCTTTTCGATAGTTTTTAAATGTTCTTAATCGATTCTTGAAGTAATCTGCCCATTTTGTTCCCTGTTTGTCAACTTCATCGATGTCATTTCCGTACTTCGGAACCTTATTAACGCACATTGCTCTTAAGATTTCATATCCTTCAAAATTGTTCTTTAATGCATCAAGCATTTCTTTTTGTGTGCACTTTTTTTCATCATACACCAGCTGCTTGATTGCGACAAGACTGTCTGCAAGATTTGCAACCTGAATCATCTGAATTCCGGATAAATTGTATTTTGCACCGCCTGCTGTGACATCCATTCCATTTTCCATACAGTTTTCAATGGATGCTGATAAGAATGGAGATGGCAAAAGATCAATATGAGCTTTCTCTACTTCTTCGCATGCAAGAAGCATCTTATCCATGAAATAATCAATTTGTTTCTTGAATGCTGCTTCCAACTCTTCAAATGTCTCGTACGTTTCAAGGTTTCCATAATCTGGTGCGATCTTTTCTCCGGTTAAGAGACAGATTCCTCCTGTCAATGCCACTTCTAATGCTTTATTTAAGTTAAACATTGCAGAATCACTCCATCCAAGGTTATTTCCCTGCGTTGTTAATTCCACGCATCCAACGATCGCATAATCTCTTGCATCTTTTTCTTCGATTCCTAATTCCTGAATGGATGGAATGACTGCCTTGTCATTGAAGAACTGTGGCATTCCGCTTCCTTTGGCTACGACTCTGACTGCCTCTTTTAATAATTCGTCCGACGTTCCTTCGTGAAGTCTTACGGAAAGGTTTGGCTGTGGAAGTCCTAAATGTTTCTGAGCTTCTAAGAACAGGAATGATAAATCATTATATGTATCATTTCCATTCTCATCCTGACCGCCGATCGCGATATTAAATCCAATCGGGAAACCTGCAAAATATTTTGCTCCGTGAGAGTTTCTCATATATACGATCTCATTAAATTTCAACCATAAACATTCGATGATCTCTAACGCCTGTTGTTTATCTAAGGTTCCTTCTTTGATATCTTTTTCATAATAAGCTTCTAAATGTCTGTCTAATCTTCCTGGTGAAAATGAAGATGCATTGGATTCCATCTGTAAAATTACAAACAAGAACCATGTAGACTGTACTGCTTCATGAAATGTCTGTACTGGATGTTCGGAAATATTCTTACAGTTTTTGGCTACTTTGATCATGGTTTGTTTTCTTGTTTCATCTGATTCATTTTCTGCCATGTCCATGATCAGGTCATGATAACGGACCATAAAGTGTTTTGCTCCTTCCATGACGATCTTAACACTTTCATAGAAGTCTTTCTGTTCTTCTTTACATATCTTTAGTTTTTCTTCTGCCTGATCAAGCAGTCCCTGCGGTCCCATCTTTAACCATTTGACACAATCTGGGCAGATATGTCCTTGTGCGTGGTCTTTCTGGTTGATCTTTACAACTTTGGCAATCTTGTTGATCTCTTTTCCATATCTCTGGTTCAGGACATCTTCTAAGGATTTTCCTTCCCAGTATGGTTTGATGACCTTACGGAATGTCTCAATATCTTCTTGATGTACATTGAAGCGGTCCTGTGGTCTTGTTGGGAGTGTTTCAAATTCTTTATCTACCCATGTGCTACCACTCTCTGGAAATACAACTCCATAACGAACTCCAGCTGTACGATTTCCAACGATCAGTTCTTCAGGTTCTACACGGATCTCCATCTTCTCTAAAGCTGCTTTTAATGATTTTGCTCTCTGTATGATCTTTGGATCATCTTCATTCTCCTGATATGTTTTTGTAATGATCAGTGCCTGTTCAATTGATGCGTATCTTGGCTCTGATAACATTTTATCTTTTAAATCTTTGATTCGCTGTGTCTGATATAATCCTTCCATAGAATTTGTCCTTTCTAATTTAATTCTTTACTCAATAACTTCTACCTGATATTCTTTTAGTTTTTCACTAATTTTTTTTGACGGCTTTTCTTCACATAAAATACCGTCAACATCTTCAAATGTTGTATATACATAATTAGCTTTAAAATCAAATTTACAATTTTCCATTACCAAATATCGTCTTCTACTTCTTTTCATCGCATGAGATTTCATAATTCCATCTTCTGGTACATATGTCATTACTTCATCATTCTCTACATCTGCTCCCACAACTCCCATAAAACAGATATCAAATCTAAAATTCTTCATCATTTGAACCGTCAATTCTCCAAGAAAACCATTCTGAGATTGATTAAATTCTCCGCCTAACAAAATAAATTTTACTTTCTTTGTTTGGGCGAAAATGTATGCAATATCCATCATACAGCTTATCACTGTAATCTCAAGTTCCTGTTTCTGGATTTCTTTCGCCAATTCAATGTTTGTTGTCGAGGTATCCAAAAAGATCATATCTCCAGGACGAATCAATTTTACTGCTTTTTTTGCAATTTTTTGTTTCTGCTTTATATTCTTATCTTTTCTTGTTGATACAAGATTTGTATGTCCCGGATGCAAAGTATCTGGAAGCACTGCTCCTCCATAAGTTCTTTTTAAAAGATTTTTTGCCTCCATACTTGCTAAATCTTTTCGAATACAGTCTTCTGTTACCTCAAATTGTTTGCTTAGTTCTTTGACTTTTACTTTTTCATTTTCCTGAAGCAAATGTAAGATTTCCTGATGCCGTTCTTCTACAAACATCTTTTATTCTCCTTTTATGTTTTATTATTTATTATTGTTATTTATTTTAGAATATGCTGAGAAATTAAGGCTATTTACCAATATCTATAAAAGATTAGCAACGCTCTTTTTTTATATTTCGTAAACATCGGGGAAACACATCGCAAAGCGGATATCTACATCTGCCTTGTCTTTCATAACTGAATTCACCTCATTTCCGATATAACGGGCAGGCTTTTCAATCTTCATTAATATATCATCAGTTAATGCTAATCTTCTCATTGTTACTCCTTGATTCATTGATTATGATAATAAGATATTTTCGTCTTACCATATTTGTTTATTTTAGCATGAATCAGTGAATGGGGCAAATATAAATAAATCCCTTTTTAGGTATGGGAAGTCTTAGTAATTTTATTTTTTCTCGCTGATATTATGATAGATTTCCTTTGTCTCCTGATCATTTTCACCATTTACAACTAAGATTTTTCCATCTATGCTCATCACTACATATGAATGACAGGATGAATGCGTATAACGGATATAATTTCCATAAACATCATTTCTAAAATTTCCCATAGCATATTTAAAATTCCCTAATCCATTGGTCCTATAATCATTCGAGTTCTGAAATAAATTTTCTTCATACGAGATACTGTCAATCTTCGTATAGTCTACGGTATAATCACTCCATCCCTGAGCCTTGATAGTAAAACTGTTATCTTGGAACTGAATATCAATACTTCCCCAAAACAAACTTCCTATAATGAATATAATAGTTAAAATTGTTACGATTCCGTATCTCACAATTGCCTTTTTTTTATATTGAATTTTTAATTTTTCTCCGGTTTCTATCTTTTTCTTATAAAAGAAATAGGAATAAAGAACACTGATGATTACTGCTGCCATAATGCTTACAACATACAAAACAAGTGCAGCTATGCTTTCTGCAAAAAGACCGCAAAGCATGCACAGAATACCTGATGCCACCCATATTTTCCCACTGAATCTATGCGTTGCACTCCAATTTTCTTCATCCTGCAATGTCCATACGACCCTGATTCCTATCGTATTGTTCTGTTTTACCTTTGGCAGATAATTTCCTATAACCATGAACATTAAACCTGTCCCATAATAAATGAATGCCATAAATAAATTCTCTATATCTGCTCCCATATCAACCAATCTGACAATACCATTATAAAGCAATGTAATAACAGGTATGATCCATATAGTCATCCCTATAACCTTGCGATTCTGTTGTCTGTTCCTGTTATCATAAAATATGATTGCAACAAACACACATTGCATCACTACAAAAAATAGATTTATCCACTTACCTTGTATACTCGTAAAACCCACCAGGACTCCTGCAAGAATTACCAGTATAGAGCTAATTAATGAACCTCTATATTTTTTTATCATTTCCTTCATCGTTCGATGCTCCTTTCAAATCTGTGATCCACAACATGACATCTTCCAATACGGAAGTGTTTAATTCATAATAAATAAACTTTCCTTCTCTTTGGTTTCGGATCAAATCAGCTTCCTTCAATATTGCCAGATGTCTTGATATGGATGCTCCCGTCACTGAAAAATGTTCGCATATTTCTCCAGCTGAAAGCCGCCCATTCTTCAATAAGTTCAAAATCTCACGTCGTATTGGATCTGCCAGTGCTTTTAATGTATCCTGTATACCCAAAAATTCATCACACCCCTTTATTTAACATTTAACCTAATTGTTAAACGTATTATAATGCAAGGGATATCATGTGTCAAGAACCAGTTACTTCAAAAAACTGCCTGGGTAGCAAATAAAGACAGAAGCATGGTTTTCCCTGTTCTGCAGAAACAGATCTGTTTGATGCCGCCATCCTTGCCCATCCGGAGAAGATTATTGTCAAACGTCTCCTGAAAAGTGAATGCCTGGCAGGGCGTGAGCCATACTAGAAAACTGAAATTCACTTATTTGCAACATAAAAGCTCTATCGTATTTTGAAGCACCAAAAATCTAACTTTTGGACAGATCAAAATACGATAGAGCTTTTTGTTATTAGAATCAGCGAGCTTTTTGTGGAAGCTGGCAGTTATAAGCGATTCCAAGCGGTGTGACCAAAAGGGGATGAACCGGCCGGTAAACTGGAAGGTTCAGCTTCTTCTCAAACACGCTGGTAAATTCCTGAAAGCTTGCAGAGCCGCCTACCACATAAACTGCAGGTATCTCATAGCCTTTTAGAAATTTCTCGGTAATGGATGCCATTTTTTCAACCGTTGCCTTAATAACCGGAAAAATTTCCTTCTCTTTTTCCGGAGTGGTCTTCAGAACCTCTGCCTCTTCGTAGGGAATCCGGTAATGACCGGCAACTGTCATCGTCATATGGCTGCCCCCAGTTGCCTCGTCATCCGTATAGATTACCTTGCCATCCTTGAGGATGCTGATGCCGGTTGTGCCACCACCGACATCAACAACTGCACCGTCTGTGATCTTGAGGACAGCAGCGGCAGCAGTCGGCTCATCTACGATATTCATCACTTCGAATCCGGCACCTTCCAGTACATAGCCAATGCTTTTGACACTGCCTTCGGAAACTCCCGGAGGGATGGCAGCAGCAGCATAGGGGAGCTCGGTGTCAAGTTTTTCCTCGAGCTCTGCTTTCAGCTTTGTGACAAGCTGAACGGATTCATAATAGTTTACGATCACACCGTCACGAATTGCATGAGAAGGTGCGGAGACACCTGCAATCGGTCTGTTTGTGCTGTCAACAACCGCAAGGACCGTATTGG